>ERZ808270.12-NODE-12-length-118044-cov-13.580122_pt1 | contig 118044 bp, 92 predicted proteins | sample MGYA00521082_ERZ808270 | MGnify/ENA primary metagenome ERZ808270 (study PRJEB31516, sample SAMN03275594) | gut metagenome | biome: mammalia-associated habitat; material: feces | host: Papio cynocephalus | place: Kenya | collected 2012-07-27 ... | reverse complement strand
ATAATCCCACCGATTTGAATCTTTATAACGATAATCAATATCTGATATCGGTGAGCCGTATTTCTTTTTAAAATACTTATTCATGCTTCTGATATAGAGAGGCGTCGGGACTCCTTCACAAATAACTTCAATTGTAAGCAGATTATTTGTATCTTCTTTTTTCAGAAAAGATCGCAGCCCAGCAATTTGACATGGAGTACCGGAAAATACGACTTTTCGTCCTTGTTTCAAAAAAGACTTAGCATCTTTGTATGCTGAGCCAATTGAACTTTGTGAATATTTCGACTTGCGAAACACGTGCAACTCATTTTTATCTGTAATATACCCATGTTCTACAGACAATCCTCTCGATATTGCTCCAAATATGACATAATTATTATCACACCAAGAATCTACTACTGCAGAAAAAGCTCCTCCAGAAGTACTTTCCTCTCTTATTCTTTTGTCTTTAACATAGCCACCAAAAACATACTTACCTTCAGTATATCGCAATGGCATATTTTCTATCGGACATGTCCTTTTGCATAGACCACAATTTATACAAAGCTTTTCATTTATTGTTGGATAACGAAACCCCTCTTTGTCTTCTTTCATTACAATGGCTGATTTCGGACAAATTTGAGAACAAGCTTCACATCCGGTACATTTTGATTTCGTCACAATTAGTTCTTCAGTTGTCATTTCATAAGTTTCTTTAATGAATACTCAAAAAAGTCTATTGAATTCTTGCGTGCTTCTAAAATACGTTCATGAACATTTTCAAAGTCTATCTGTGAGCAAATATTTTCATCACCTGTTATTACAAGTCTTTCTTTCAAATTGAACAAGTCCAACAGTTCTTCTATCTTATTGTCGGCCTGTTCTCTTGAAAAGACAATAAAAGGACGACGATATTGGACAGAAAAAATTAGGCCATGAAAAGAATTTGTAACAACGAACTCCGCATGTTTTACTAAAGAAAGGAATTCTTCGACACCCGCTTTATACCAAGGCTCATGCTTATCTTTGAGAGTTTCTGCCATCAAGCTAATGTCTATTACTCTACAATTGTATCTTTTTGCCAACTTGTCAGCATAGTCAAACATATTTCTGTTGAACCTTCTTGCATAAAGGAGTATGTATTTCTCATTTATCAACCTTTCAGATGCAATTTCATCATAGTCTTTTGAATCTAACAAAAGAGTCGGATCTATAGTCTTATGGCATGGGATATCAACATGTTCCTTTATAAATGGAATAAATTTGTTTTCACGTATTCCTAAAGCTCTGAAATTCTTTAGTTTTTCAACAAGTTCCGGATATGATGTTTCATCAAATTCTGCATCACCAAAACTGGCTGCATACGAAATTGCCCGTCCTTTCATGCAAGGAAAATTAGCAAAGTATCCATCATCAAAGCCTCCAAATTCTAAAGTACAAAAAATGGTATCACTTCCACAAACAAATTTTCTTATACCATCTTTTTCTTCAATATCGGATATATTCTGATAAGTATAGTTATTTTTTGTTTTAATAAAATGACTATTATAAAACTTGTCAAACTTAAAATAATTCTCACGTATTGCCGGCAATGAAAGTTTGCATGCGTTAACAGACACTTCATCCTGATCCCACATATTTTTTATAGGATCAAGAATATCTTTATCAAGATGAACCTTAGGGCAATAATCAACCAAAACGGCTTCATATTGACCTCGACCTAACTTGTTGATAGTCTGGGAGACAGCCCATGATTGTAACGCAGATCCATAATTAGTAAAATTGCCATAAATATTATAGCTTACAATTCCTATTCTCTCCATTTTTACTTATCTAATTCAATTAGAGCCTCAATAAATTTTTCCATATATTGTTTCTCACCTATAGAAACACGGAGACAAGTACCAAAATCACCAACATTAGGATAAGATTTTATCAATATCTTCTTTTCAGCCTTCATCCTGCGGACAATAACATCAGCATCCGTTTTTGTCTTTATGAAAATGAAATTTCCGGCTTCACCTTTATGCTTATACCCATTAGCATCAAGAGAATCAATCAAGTATTTACGTCCCTCCTTGAACTTATTTATCAAGCTATCCAATAATCCAGGCTCTTTTATTATCGCTTCAGCAAATTTCATAGCAAAAGCATTCGTATTGTGAGGTGTGCATAGCTTCTGAACCAATTTTACACCATCTGGCCAACCGACAACATATCCTAAACGACATCCTGCCATAGAAAATAATTTGGAGAAAGTGCGAGTGACGAAAATGTGTGTATCGTTCAGAGCATATTTAATAAAAGTGCCTTTATAGAAATAATGATAAGCTTCATCTACTAATAGAGTTATCTGCTTTTCACGCGCTACTTTGAGTATTCTTTCAAATTCATCCTCCGTATAAACATTACCCATTGGATTGTTGGGATTCAATAATATCAGAAGTTGGGTATCATCCGTCATTTCTTTAATTATATTGTCAACATCCATCGTTAAATCTTCGTTATAAGGGACTTTGACAAAATTTCTGTCATACATCTCTGAATATACCTGAAACATAAAGTAAGATGGAACGACACCTACAATACGTCCCTTTTCAGACGTAAACGCCTGAATTATATAGCGTATTCCTTCAGCAGAACCATTTACAAGACAAAGATGGCTTATATCTGTACCAAGGAAATCTGCAAGAACCTCCGTAAAATGAAGAGTTTCTGGATATTGAGCGACAAATCGAGGGGTAATATCTGCCAATACCTTTTTTATGAACTCTTGTGGAAGACCTCCTGGATTTTCATTCAAGTCCAAACGCAAATAATCTTTTCTCTCGTTTTGATCAAAAACTCTGACCAAATTACTTAAAATAGGATTTGTGTAATACATTGTAATTAATACTTTTAATGAAAACTATTATAACTATAGCAAGTGAATACAATCATCTATACTCTAATCAGAGATTTTATTTTATCATTGAATACAGAATCTGTACCAAGCTGATTACAAATATCTTTCAATGATCCAAGCTGCAACATAACGAAAATCTTATACCTATCATAGTCTTTCACTATTTGTTCATTCAATATGTTTGCAACAATTTTCATCGCAGGATAACGAGTGTAGTCTATGGACATATTCAGCATACATAGAATAAGATTCTGCTTTATTGACTCATCTGAATTGGCATTTACCAAAATTTTCGTAAACCTTGCATATTCATCAATATCTGAGAATTGGACATAATCACTCGGATTTTCCATAGCATCTATAAAATGTAAAGACAAAGCAACAACGGAATCTCGGTTGTATGTCAATACTTGAGTCAGAATCTGACTGTTCAACTGATTTAAAGCATGTCCCCAATCCATAGGATTATAACCTAAAGTGGTTAATGTTTTAAAAACTTCTTTATTAAACTGCGGAGTATTCGGCTTATACGTTGTTTTAATCTCCTGTATCGTTTTGGGAGCAGATTCTGCCGACTTCAATAGGTTTAGATAATCCTTTAACTCTGCAACAATCGTTGAAACAGATGAATATCGTTGCGTAGGATTATCTTTTGTACACTTATCCACAATAGAAAATATTTGTACAGAAACCATTTCCGCCCTAACATTACTAATATCTTTGCCATGACTGAAAACATAATATAATGTTTTGCCAATCATATAAACATCACTCTCGACTGTGCCCTTTTTAAAATCACCGGTAAAATACTCTGGAGGCATATACCCGAATGTTCCTGCTTTTGCGCCAGTCTGTGTTATTGTAGTAGTATCTCGATTGGCAAAACGAGAAAGGCCGAAGTCAGAGACTTTTACTACTCCCTTATACAACAATATGTTTTGTGGCTTAATGTCACGATGAAAGATTCCTTCCTCATGGGCATATTGAATTGCTTCACAAAATGGTATTACATACTCTAATACTTCAATCTCAGTAGCTCGGCTAAAAGCCAATTCTACAAATGATTTTCCACAATTTGGCATTACATAGTATGGTCTTGCCGAATCATACGTATCAGCCACAATCTCCATTATATTTGGATGATTCAAGCTTTGAAGAATTCTAATTTCCCTACAGAACAGTTTTATGTCCTCTTCTGTAGCATCTTTCTTGACCATCTTTAGTACATATCGTTCCGAACCGTCAAAAACACGATAGACCTCCGACATCCCCCCTGACAAAACTTCAGTAATGACATAATTGTCTATTTTCTCGCCTATTTCCATTATATTGTAATTTTCTATAGTTCTTATATCTTAGCACACCTTTAATTCCAAGACAACTTTGCCACAAACACTATAGACATATTCTATATGAGTCGGCTTATATACAACGACATCACCACCATAAAACATTCGGAAGTAAAGAAGCAAGGTATTCTTCGCTATTCGCTTGTTGTTATCTGATGTTTGAGTTGACATAATATTTTTTTAAATAAGTGAAGCGACAAACAACAATGAAAGCGCTCCTATTATAATTACTAAAACAACTCCTACCGCACCATATTTATGTTTATACTCTTGATATTCTGTAGTTACATGTGTAGAGAGTACCGTATATGGCTGTTGGCGTTCAAGCATCTGCAAATTCAAAAACTGAAATAAACTACAAATAGCATAAACTGTTATAATAAAGAAATCCAACAAAAAATATATCATCGAGAATCTCCATAATAATAAAGAATAAAAACTAATAGTTGCAAACCAATTTATATCGGCAAGAGACTTTGCGACAGGGAAAGAAGAAGCACTTATATTTACCTTCTGTCCAAATAGTAATGTTCCTATAAGCATAAAGATAACTGTTAATGCCAATAATATAGCATAACATGATAAGGCATTATACTTCTTCAGAAAATTTATTGATTTCAAAATCTTTATTTTTGTATCGTCATCAGCACCCCTTTCTGGGATTTTTAATTTACTGAACTGATCATAGCTTAAAAGTATCACAGCAAAGAAAAATCCAGTTATAATACTCATGGAACTCAATAAAAAATCTATAGCAGTATCAGAGACGCCTGTAGGATTTTTATAAACGAACCATGCAGCTAATATACCTCCTATTACTTGGAATAAAGATAACTTAAAAGAATTTTCTGAAGCTGTGCCTACAACATTTTGCCATTGCCACTTATGCCCTTCATTGATTAATTCTCTCAAATATAATATTACCTGCCAAAACCCCATACTTATTTCTCCTGTATTGGATAAATGTCTTCTCTTATCTGGCTCAACAAATTGTTTACCATACCATAGACTTCTTCACGCTTCAAAGTATCATTTTCCCTATCATGAATTTCATCTGCAATTTCTATCATTGGACGAATTTTCAAATCATCACCCAATAAAAAATTATATCCTTCATTATCTCTTCGGATTCTTGCTTTCTTGGTTGTAAACTGAGCAAGGCTTTTAACATTATTACCTAAACTGACTACAATATTCCCGATTTTTTGCAAAGCATCTTCAAGCATACTATAACAACACATTTCTCCGGTATGAGGTTTAATATTAATAGACACGTCATAACTGCTTTCTTGCTGCACTACTGCATTCCCATCTAAATTTGACGTAACTATGGAATCTGTAAAAGTAAAAGAATCTATAACTCCTTCATTTTTAAATTCATCAATCAAAGTCTGAGGAACGTATCGCTCACATTTTATATTGTTTTTTACTTTGAGAACTTCATTTAAGAACAATAACATAGGAGTGTGAATATCCTGATTCTTCTTTCGCTCCAAGAACATCATTCCTATAGAAGAACCCAAAGGTAAATAAAGATAAAGGTAATATCTATCCGTAACGATCTTATTTCTATCTACCAAAGTAGAAGTGGTAATATCATCTTTTTCTGACATTCTACGAATTCTATCATAAGGCCCTCCATCTATATAGCCTTCTATGACAAAGGATGTAGAATGTGCTGTCAAGATTGTATTGACATTTTCACCAGCATTGGTGAAAAGAACTAATCCTAATTTGGTTTTAGTTGGATGAGTCCAGACTTCATTATGAGTAAGTTTTTTTATAAACAACCCATACAAACAATTAAAAATTTGACTGTCATCAAGTACAGCCTCACCTAAACCACATTTTTCTATAGCGATTTCCCTAAAAGTGTATCGCTTGGATATAATTTTAAAAACTTCTAATTTACTAATGTCGGACATAATTATATTTTACATAAAATTAGTAGAATTATTTTACATCTCAGTCAATCGTACATATACTTATCACTCTTTCTTCTTTAAATAGTTTAAGAAAGAAGAGCAAGAGACTAACATAAACAAAGCTTCTTCTGGTCCTGGAGTATATTTACCATCCTCATCCATTAACGCATGGCGTATACCATTCTCAGGTTGGTTGGTATAAGCATACAGCTTTTCAAATGTATCCTTAAGCATTTTTGGGAAAACCTTTCCTGTGCTTTCCATCTTATTTAAAGCCTTACCTAAAGTTTGCTCCCCTGTTTTCTCTCTACAATATGCTTCTACTGCCGATATCGATTCTTTTATAGAATTACGGTAATCGCCTACAGGTTTCTTGGCATAAAGACTTAAAGCAGCAGAAAGATGTGTTCTAATATTGCTTTGACTGTCTGCTATAGCCTTTTCAATTGCCATGACTTCATCCTCTGAAGATATCTCTACAACTTCATTATTTATTATTTTATAGGAATAATGCAAACGGGAGAAAAATATGTTTATCATTTGAATAAAATTCTCATACGCTTCTTTCTCAAGATTTTTACTTTCCACTTTGATTTTCAAAAATTTGATTATTGCCTCTATCAAATCGAGTTTCTTGTACCAAGGAACATTCTTATCTTGCAAGTATGTTACTGCTACAATTCTATGTCCGTTATAGATATAAAAATCATTCTGCCGTTTATTTAAGAAGTATATCCATATATATCTTTCCACATCTTCGTATGACAAATTATAGCGACTATAATATGATTCCGAAGACAATAAATCATTCAATTTATCCAAACATGTGCATACAGCATTTGCTACTTCATTAGGAAAGCACTCACGCTTTATAACACTTGATGGATTTGTATATCCATATCGTTCTGAAAATAGACTCATAAGATTAATATTTTACGACCGAAAAGTCAATTGATTGCAATAACTTTATATTGCTGTTTTCTACCTGTAGATGGAGGAGGACATAATGATAATTTTGTATATGTTCCATCGTTTATCTGATTTATTAAAATTTCTTCAAAATTACGCAAATCTTCCTTTATGAGACGTCTGTCTTGCGATATCAAATTTCTTAAGATGTCTATATCTCCGACATTGTGACTTTTCAAGCCGTTATCAAGTAATTCCATGAAATCATCGTAATTCGAAATCGGACCTTCAAGTGCATTTCTGCATTCATTGTCAAGGATATACAAGTTTTTAATCATAATATCGATAATCTCAAGTACCACCAACAATGCTGACTTATTAGGCGTTTTCATCTCATGTACAGAATCATTACCCATAAAACGAATAGAATGCAAACGATTTCTGTCACGCTTAGTTATAATATTAGCCTTGCACAAATTGTTTATCTTCACTTCCAAAGTACTACCTTGTACATCATTTTCTGTACACGTAGCCTCAACTATCATACGAAAACCAGCAGCAGCCAACATAAAACAATTGTCATTTAATGCTTTTAAAGTTTCATAATAGACACGAGTAATACTCTGTGGCACAGACCATGTATTATTAAGTCCTGTTGCTATCTGAGGTTTATAGGGGTATGTATAAGACCTTGTTGCCAGATATTCATGACCATCATCGTCATATTCAAAATCGTCCTCTGATGATGATTCCATCAAGAAAGTTAATTCTCCACAACCACGACATTTGGCTACAGAATAGATATCTTTCCACCAATACTCATCATCATCGCTTGTTACATCCTCTGAAAACAAAACATCATGATTAGTATCATGCTTGCATTTACTACAATAACAACTTACTATTTTCCCATTATCGCTCATAAGATTCAATATTTATGTTAGGACTTGGACAAATTATTATAATGACTGTTTGAATATTCTCCTAAAACATAAGATAATATGTTTACATATTCTACCGTTTCAGTCGTTTTGCCATCCTCTCCAAAAAATCAGCAAGGTTCTTTGCATCGTCGAACTGTTGGCAATATATACTTACCTAAAGTTCTGGAAACCTATTGCGCATTCTGGTTTATGTTCTTCCCCTCCCCCGCCTCCCCCGCTGGGGGCGGAGCAGTTACCTGTATTGCTCAGAAGAAAAATCGCGAATGCAGAGAGACAAATAAAAAGGGTAAAGTATTTAAAAGATTGCTGCTGACAAAGGTAAGCATCCATCCCCTATGACAATAAAACTCCGCCCCAAGTATTTACTGTGGGATACAGAGCATTTAAAGAAATTGGACTTCTCAGATTTTTCAACAGGTTTATATAAAAGAGTCTCTGTGTCTCGAGGGCTTTACGATTCTACCAGGAAACGGAGAGATATCATTTTCTCCCACAGATTTCACAGAAGTCGCAGATTTTCTAAACGGACAGTCAAACAATGCCACAGATGCATGGTCGCCTACTTCGTGGCTTGATGACACAGATTAGTTAGTACTCAATTTAGGGCATACCCCTTTGTATAGGCACTTTTGCAATATATATTGAGTTGTGAAAATTTCAATGTGTTTATTAACTATTTCATACATTTTCTCTCGACAATCTAAAAGCAAGCTTTCATTGCTCTCGCTTATCGAAAACTTTCTAAATCTTCGCTGCTGTACATAAATCTGATGTTTTAAAGTTCGCAGCAAAGATAAAACTTTCATTTTTGAGCCCTAATTTGAGTACTTACGAGGGTTAGCTATATCAGTATTTTAGAATAATGTTTTTATCTTTTATTATTTGAAAGTCAAGCTACTGCTTGAGGGACCTTGGCGACCTAAACATCCTTGTTATCTTTAAAATGGCGAATCACAGCCTCATCTTTACAAATCATTTCTTGTTCTTCCGTCTACGCGGAACAAATGTTTGTAGTGGCTCGTAAGCCTTCAATCCGGCATCACCAGTATATATTTCCACTTTATATCCAGCATCTCTATAATAATTCGCCACATCGACTATGGAAGCATCGCCTAAGGCCTGACCACTTACAACAGTCTGTTGCCAACGCTCTGCTAGTTTCTTCAAGTTCTCTGGTTTCCACAATGAGCTCTGTTCGGTAAAAGCTGCCCAAGGCGAATTTTCATCTGCTGAATTAATAATGATTTCTGCAAAATCTTCCCCAGCCCTTTTTCTATCACCCGAAGAATGAGCTATATGGTTTCCGGTTTCTATAATCGAGGCTAACGGAAGAATGAATGTCGTACCTTCTGACTTTTCTTCCTCTATTTTTTCAGATACTTTATCGTATGTTATCAAGTCATTGCTCGACCCACAAGTCTCCTTGCCAGAAACTTTAAGCAAAACGCACAATACACTTGTATCAAGAATCAAAACTTTTCTCATAGCTTGTCGTTTATCATCATATCCCCTATACTTCCTGAAGCCATAAGCTTTGCAAGGTTTTCTTTTTTCTCCAACAAGTTAATCTTGCTATTACCAGATTCATCACGAGTTATATAACTGACAAATGGTATCATCCTGTTTCCGAACTCATTGAGCAGGACGGGATTGTGGGTAGTACAAACAACATCCACTTTACGACGTTGCGACAAATCCATAAGCATCGATACTAATTCTTTTGCACGCGACGGATGGAGTCCGTTGTCTACCTCCTCTATTAACAAGAGACTGTTCGGCTTTGCCGTAAGCAATGCAACGACGATTGCAGCAAACCGCAAAGTGCCGTCGCTCATTCCGCGAGCATCTACCGGCTGAGCGGGATTCCAATCCTCGTAACAATAAAGCATGGCATCTGAATTGTTTAGTCCTACGGGTACAGCCTCTATCTTATTTATGTCACGTTCGGGAAGAGGACGCACATAGTCGGAAAGTTGTTTCTCTATTTTTATTTTCTCGTCTTGCGACAATGAACACAACACTCCAGCAACATTGCTTCCATCTGATTTCAGCTCTCGTGATACTTTTGTATAGTTACGCATTTTTACAGGCTGTGGATCAAGAATAAAAATATCATGTAAATTCCGATAGATTACAGGCATAACATTAATGGCAGAAGCAGTTACATTTACACTCCATACAATTCCACGGGTAACGTCTGAATAAAATTCAACATTTTCATCTTCATATCCTTCCTCACAAATGCTACATCCATAATACTTGAATGTCAGATTTTCTTTTACGACATTAATTTTAACGGTATACGAAATGTTGTTTTCTTCTATAATAACAGTAATGCAGAATTTGTTTTCTCCACTACGGATAATCCAATCTTCTCCGCCCCTGACTGATTGTACTGCATCTGAAAGACTTTTTCCGTCGGCAATGGAACGAAGAAAGGCGAAAGCATCAAGTATATTTGACTTTCCGCTTGCATTGGCACCTATAAGGATATTCAAGAAGTCTATATAAAACGTGGAATTTTCAAAGCTTTTCCAATTCTGTAGTCTAATCTGCGTAATCATACTATTTATAATTTATATGATTTGTAGCCGTCAATACATCTGAATACTTTTCTTATCCCATGTATTGAACAAATCATCTGTCAAGTTCTTAGTATTACTAATAATTTAATGTACAAAATTAGTAAAATTAATAAAACAGACAAAATATATTATTTTTTTCTTCTGCATTTAGCTACTTTTTTAGAATTCCACCATTCGAAAGTAAAGAAGCTTGCAATCCTTATTGAACGTTCTGGTTTATGTTTCGGATAATTTCTTTTGATTGCTTAAGGAATGACGGGAACTTGAAGTATTTCCAAGAATCCTGCGCCTGCAATTCTACTATCCCTTTATGCAGATGAGTTAATAACGACTGACTGCACCCCTTTTTACTTATTTTTCCGATGATTTCATTGAACAATACAGTAAGAGTCCTGTCGGGATTGAATGTTTCTGTAATATGATTATAAAGCTCGTCGTGGGCAAAATGAGAGGAGAACACTAAAGAGGTTGAGAGCATCTTGAGAACTGCATTTGCAAGTTCGCCTTCTGCCAAATGTTCCTCTATAACATTTGCCGTATCTGTCAAGGCCTTAGCAATACCGGATATGTCAAGCTTGTCATCAACCATCGTGAATGCTTCTTCAAGAACAGAATCATGAGATATAACAAATGGCTGGTCTACGACGGGGACCTTATGGAGCAGGACATAACGCTGAAGCAGTTTGCGCCAAACCAGCAGACGTGCTCCCTGCCATACTTCTACGGCTGCAGAAGAGAGCTGAGGGAAGAGTGAGGGATTAAGGGTAAAGAACTCGTTTATTCTTCTTCCCAACTCTTCTGAATCATCAGTATAATCTATATCTGTATCTAATGAAAAGCCTCCGATACCATTGACTTTCTCAAATTTAAACTCACTTTGCGTGAGAAGATGCAAAAGACGAGGATATTTCTTCGACTCCAGGTCTGAAAGGAATTTCTGTCGGTCATCTCTGCTTTGAGTTGCATAATAATCATAGAAGCCACCCCAGGAACAGACTGCTTTCACCTTGTCTTCTTCTGTTTTGAAAAGAGCAAAATGAGCATAATACTCATAGTCTTCATCAAAGACGGGAGCATATTTATCAGCATCATACTCTTTTCCTCTGAAATACTCCCGTAGATTGCAACGAAGAATAATTTCTATGATGTCATTATGACGGAAAACGGCAAAATTCTGTCCTTGGGGAATAGAGATGCCCGATGTTGGAGTAAGGAACGGACGAAGGACGATGTCTGGTATCAGCTCCTTCAGTCCCTGCTCTACTGTTCCACCGTCAGCTTTGACATAATTGGCGAGAATACAGAAGTTGCCCTGCATCGTCTCGTCTATATTGTCTAAAATATTCTGCCGATATTCAAGATTCTTGTTTGCTACCTTTTTACTATACGCTTTATCTGATAGATGAGGGTTACGATAAACTGTCTGCTTTTTTTGATAGCTCAAGAAAAGTTTGCGCAATGTTTCTGGAGCATTTTTTTCCGGTTCTTTTGCCTGTAGATAGCCTATCATCTGATCTATGGCACGCCATGCACCAACGGCATCCGATTTTTCTCCTGCCGTTGCTTCATGTTCTATCTGAATATCGTATTGACGGATGTTGGAAATATCGAGACAGCGGTCGTTTCCGAAGCTCACCAAGAGATGGCGGTCTTTCTTTCCCTTATTCTTGATTTGCTTTACCACTCCTTCCCATCCTGTCATAGGACCGCTAAGGATACGTATGGTGTCGTTAACCTTAACGAGATCGCTATAACGCTTGTCAACGATGCTCAGTCCCTCTATGCCATCGGCGATCTTGTCGTTGTAATAGATGAAACGTTCCATGTCGTCATCTGGAATTCTCGCCTGTTTTACTATTTCATCTAATGTCAGCGACTTACTATCGGCACAAAGGATATGCGCTTTGGTGAAAAAGGTTCGTTCAACTACTTCTAAGCTTCTTGTAGCATAGTCAACACCCTTATATATAAAGTATCCGTATTCGGAAAGGATTTTCTGCAGACGTTTCTCATTTTCTACCCTAATAAAGAACAAGCCCTGTAGGACTGGAGTGAAACGCACTTTCTCCTCGCCATTTTCATTTTTGTATGCTCTTCTTCCTAAAGGGAAATAGAAGTCTGCGATTGTATCATTATGTTTTTCACGCAAAAGATCGATTGATTTTTGCTCAGTGAAAACATCTGTCTTGACTATAAACCACATAATGAATTAGGAATGAGGAATTAGGAATTAGGAATGAAGAGTGAAAAATGAAGAGTGAAAAATGAAGAATGAGGGAGTGTTTGATACAAATGCAAGCAAATGTTAAACAAGCACAACCTCTCGATATATTCCGGCTTCCCCTGAAAAGATTGCTCTTTCCGAGTTATGAGGGTTGTGATATGTATCACAGCATTGAAAAACCAATAGAGTAACTTCCACTAATCTTCAACACTTTTATGTCTTTCAGTCTGCTGCTTACATAATGTAAACAACATGATGTTCAGCAAGTTGTGTGTCATACTCTCTGCCTATATGAAAGCCATATTATAAGTTCCTATTTTCATATCCTTCCGAATCTCTATATAAAAGACACAGAAATTTGGTACAAAAATACTCATAATATTGGAAACAAAAGAACTACGATTGTTAAAAAATTAATATAGTACAATTAATTTCAACCATTATTAAGTAAATTACTTATATGCTTTCGTGGTAAGTTGTTGACTGTACGAATGTTTTATCTCCCACAGATTACACGGATTACACGGATTTGGATTTTCACTCGGCCACCGTTTTTCAATTCACGAATCTCACAAATATTTTTTGACACACGGATTAACACGGATGGACACGGATTTTTATTTTTGAATACGAATCGCACGAATCACACGAATATTTTTTGCACACGGATTAACACGGATAGATACGGATTTTTATTTTTGAACACGAATCGCACGAATCACACGAATTTTTTGGCACACGGATTAACACGGATAGATACGGATTTTTGTTGCGAGTTTCGCTGCAACTGGTGGATAAGAAAAATCCGTGAGATCTGTGAGATCCGTGTGGGAATAAATATAACGAATCGCACGAATAAAATTATCCTATAACAAAACGTATTATGGCATATAGTTCGGCAGCAGCAAGATATACGGCAATAATCATGGAACAACGACCCACTCCGCATGCCAAGGATTCTCCCCACGACTTGACACTGCGAAAACGGTTTGTCGTTATACCATAGGTCGTGGCACACAACACAAGAGTAAGCGACAAAACTGGAATAAGACTGTCGCTGAAACTGCTTGGGAATAACGTTCCGTCAACGCTCAACAGTACGGCATGAGGGACGACAGAAAGCAAAGCCATAACAAAAATCACAACAAACAGTTCTACAGCAACTATCACCATTCCTATCCGTGAACGGAAACCAAAATTGGTATAACCACGATCAGTAAAAGCTTTTGAAAGATCTGCCAACAGTCCGCTCCGCTCCATACAACCGAAAGCAAGAGCAAGCAAAACAATCCACACAAGAAGTGGAGTGCATAGATTATCCGTAAAATGACCAAGCAGCCATCTAATACCATCGTTTCCGAGAACAGAACGAATCTGATATTCAGGAAATACGGCGCTGACAATCCATGCCCCTATTATAAAGACTCCTCCCAACACTATTATCAAGATCAAGATATAGGTCAGGAGACTATTAATTTCTCTATTCTTCATCCGGTTGTAAATTCTCTATATCAAGAATATGCAGTTCGAATGCCCTCACCACGAGTCTTGTAGCATTAATGCCTACCCTTCCGTTTCCATTAGGGAAAAGTTTCTGTACGAGTTCATTCTGACGTTTCTCAAGACTCTTGACACCAAACGGGATGCCTCGCAGATTAGCAATCTGGTCTTTGGTGTATCCGAGGGCAAGATGACGCAGGAAGCGTTCATCGTATTCGTCAATCTCATAATTGACCATCGACTCTTGACGCATTATCTGTGATTTAATATCATGCTTGAAGCGTTCAAGAATCTTACTAAGTATCGGTTGATTAAAGACATTTCTCTTTCCAGACATAACACTTATGACATCGGCACGCGTCAACATCTCACCAGTTTTTAGAATGATGCCGTTACATCCAGCATCAAGGACATCAACCCAAAGCTTTTCATTAAGAGTCTCACCAGTAAAGATAAGAACCTTTACATCCGGATATTTCTGACGAGTATCACGACAAAGTTCAACACCAACCGTTGTAGAACCGCCAAGTCCTAAATCCAACAAAACGAGATCAGGCTCATTATCCTTCATCAGTCGCCAATATGCAGTCTCGCAATCCGCCGTACCAATTATCTTTGCCTCTGGAATATCCGTATGGAAAATCCCCTCTGTTCCCTTCAGCTCAAGAGGAACGTCTTCTACTATAATTACCTTAAATTCTTTCATATCTTTTTATATTTTATCAGACAAGTCCCTCACTTACCCTACCCTTCCAGGCAGCATGATGATGAGAACGAGTCTACCATTATCATTTTCAGCTTTTATACCACAGCCAAAACAGTTTGTTACATTTTCCATTTCCCGTAAAATCTGTCGACATACCATATATGGAATATTGTCTATGCCAGCAGAAAACAAGCTGTTAGCCCCCTCCTTAGGGAAACAAACATTCTCCATCAATGCCGTTATGACCACAATGCCTCGCATTTCACTCTTTACCATATAACGGGGAGACTTGTTCATATTTTTCTTACGCAAAATATCGAACAACATATCCAAAGCAAGTCTGTCGCCATATACGGAAACAGGGTCCACACTTAGTAAATCTGCAAGATTCACGACAGAACATGTAAATGCCGGAACATCAGTCTGTTTATGAATCTGTGCGCAGAGGGCGAAATACAACTCTCTGTAATACGTTACAATATCACTCAATGCATCGAGTCCATTCCGCTCGTTCTCCATATCATGAGACGTGACATACTGCTTTATGCGTGCAGGATAATACATTGTCTCATGTTTTATCGCACTAAGACAATTCTCAAGAATATTATTGCATACATACAAACGGTCGCGCTCGAAGGTAACTTTACGGATAGAATCGGCTAAGGCACCACTCTTTCTAACGTTTTCATCCTCCGATGCCTTTGCACTTGCCAAAGCATTAAAAATATCTTTATCTAAGGCGAAAATGTCTGAATAATATTTCCTTCCCTTTATCGCCTCCATTCTTAATATTTTAGCATCAAGCGGAGAATCATCAAGAAGTATTTCTTTAATCTCAGAGCACAGGTCATACAAGGAATGACGCCTCACGGTTCGCCGGTAAAAGATAATATAACACGTTGCAAGAAGTATGACAACGAGTATTGTAAGCATTGTAATGGCAATATTCTTGTTCGTCTCCGAACGCTGCATAATTCTACAATACTCACCTAAAGAACCGTCTGCCGACACTTCCTTGAACAATTTCGTGTAAATATCATTGTTATAGTCGTATACCTTCCATTGATGAAGTGCGAGAGCAGCCACCGCACATTCGTTCCTCATACCAAGGATTACAGAATAGTCCATGTCAAGTCCGGAGCGATACCACTGTATCTCAGCAGCATCTTCGGCATCCCCTCCTTGGCGCATAAGGCATTTCCCAGTAGGATACATCGTGAGATAATAGGCATTAAGACAACTTGCGACGGAGTCAGAATACTCTAATGTCTTAGAATACTCACCTCGGATATTAGAATTATAGGCAGAGTCAGCAAAGGCTGTAGCCTTATTGACATACGTCTTTTGCAAATCCGTGTATCTTACATTCTTTCTGTTCTGAGAAAAAGAAGAAGAAAACACGGGAAACAATATAAGAAATGCAGTTATACTACGCATGATGCCAGTTGGGAGCGTAAAGTAAAAACGACTACCCTTTCCTTTTTCAGAGTCAACAGACAATACACTCTGACTGAAAAGACTACTGTATTTCTTATAGCGGTTTAGAATGCCACGACAATTGAGCAAGCCAAAGCCATGTCCGCCACTTATCTTTCTACTAAAAAGCCCTGCCACTTCTTCGTTAGTCATGCCTTTTCCTGTATCACTCACGGATATTTCCACATTTCCACTGCACTCTTTAGCAAGAATTTCGACAACGCCACCTACAGGGGTGTTCTTACGGGCATTATCAGCTAAAGTGTTTATCATAAAAAGAGTAAGCACTTTATCAGCCTTAACGACAGCATCTGTAGGGTTAACCTTTAAAGATACGCCCTGAAGCGAAAAAAGTGTTTTGCCACGAGCCACGACATCAAAGACATCAGAAAGCGGGAAGCTCTCAATATGTAATCCAACTTCTCCCTGACGCAGTTGAATCCAACTGGTAAGTACATCATTGTATTTATCTATGACTTCTGTCAATTCCCTAATGTACACATAGCGTGCAACCTTTTCTTCATGCGACTCACCACTTCGGTCAAGTTTACAGATCTCTACCGACATTCTGTCAATAAGAGGTTTTATACTTTCAACAAGAAAAGCTTTTGCTCTGTTTTCAATGTTTCTATGTTTATTGTTGTCTTTGTCGTAAAGGACAAGTTCCAGCTGCTCTTCCAAATCTTCAATATTTTCATTGAAATCACTGTCTTTCTTTTTATTACGAGCAACAAAATCATCCAAAGCTTCATGCAAATCCCCAACATCAACATTATGCTTTTTACTATTTTTCAGTAATATAAAGATGAGAACGAAAAGTACAGAAACCAATATAACGATACAAAGAATCATTATATTCAAGACATTTGACGTCTTATCCAACTGAGCAGCACGTGCGTCAAGTTCCATATCCTGACGGGTCTTTTCCTGCATGTCAAGATATATATTCCGGTTAACATCACTATCGTATTTATCGTTTAATGACGAATATACGATACTAAGTTGTTCACGAATACTCGCCACAAGATCAGGAGCCTGTTTTATTTTTCCATTATCAAGAGCGAGAGTATAGTTGAGCCAATGAAGAGCAGACGCATTATCCCCTATCCCCCAATAACATTTGGAAAGAGTGCGTAGACTACCAGCCACCTGATACGTATCACCATATTTAGAGAACATGTCGGCAGACTTCTGTGCGAGATAACCGGCAAGGAGAGTATCCGGCATATTGTCGGCATTTATATATCCCATAGACACCTTATTATTACCAACAAGGAAACTACGTTCTGACTTGTCGAAGAGCAATTCGCCAAGAGCCTGCAAGGCATTTGCTTCCCAATAAACGAAATTATAATGCTTAGACAACAGATAGCACTCCAAAAGTCTGTCATATTCAGTCTGAAGCACAGAACGTTTATTGTCACCCGGTATCATACCACCACTTCCAGTCTGATAGAGCCAGTTAAGATATTGGGCAGTATCACTCTGAATCAGTTCCTTGCGGTCGATATCATTCAGCGCATTCCTTGACTGTCCCAACAGTCCGACGTAATAATAATATGTAGATGAAACAAAAGAATACTCCGATTTGGCATAATTGAAGCGTCTGCGCAGATGTGGCGAAAGATTATCCTCTTCCTCTCTTATTCTTAACATCCGCTTGCGTGCACGCTCCTTATAATCATAAAATTTCTTATTAAGAGCCTGTCGCTGACATAGGCGCATATACTGGATATCAGCGACAAGAAGTTCAATTTGGTTGTCTGTTACAATATATACACTGTCTAATTGTCGTGAAGCAACAGAATAATTCATATGAGCAATATTGACAAAAGAAAGATTATTAAGAGCTTCCGCCTTACCAGAAGGATAATCAGACGAGAGACGCAATGCGGCAAAAGCATACTTAGCAGTACTGTCAATATCACGATAATGAAAGTCATAGGATATACCGTTTAGCCTGTCAGCTTCGCCATTACAACGATTGCCGGTACAAGCCAAACAAAGAAAAAGGCTCCATAAGCACAAGATGCAGATGGAGCCCTTATAAAGCCTTATATTATGCGCGAGCCTTAGCAATGTAACCTAAAGCCTCAACACACTTGTCAGTAATAGCCTTCCAATTCTTGGCTGCTACAACATCCTTAGGGAAGAGTTTTGAACCCATACCAACGCAATATACGCCAGCTTTGATCCATGAAGTAAGATTCTCTTCATCTGGAGAAACACCGCCAGTAACCATCAGTTTCGACCATGGCATAGGAGCCATAAGTCCCTTAACCAACTTCGGTCCGAGTACGTCGCCAGGGAAAATCTTGCAAAGATCGCAACCAACCTCCTGTGCTGCACCTACCTCAGAAACACTTCCGCATCCTGGTGTATAGGCAACCAAACGACGATTACAGATTTTTGCAATCTCAGGGTTGAACAAAGGACCAACAACGAAGCAAGCACCAAGCTGGATATAAAGAGCAGCAGTAGCAGGATCAACAACAGAACCTACGCCAAGAGCCATCTCAGGGCACTCAACAGCAGCAAATTTCACAACTTCCTCGAATACCTCATGAGCGAAATCACCTCTGTTAGTAAACTCAAAAGCACGAACGCCACCTTCATAACATGCCTTTACTACCTGTTTTGCAACCTCTGCATCCTTGTTATAGAATACAGGCACCATACCTGTCTGACCAATTTTGTTCAGAACAGCTATTTTATCAAATTTTGCCATTTTATTTTGTTATTAATATTATAAAAGTCAGACAGGAAGAATACAGATTCTCCCTATCTGACAATATTTAATCTTTAGCGCTGAACACGACCAGAAGCATCGCCACCAGCCAAATTCTCAACTTCCTCTTTGCTCATCAAGTTGAAGTCACCAGGAATAGTATGCTTCAAAGCTGATGCAGCAACAGCGAACTCAAGAGCCTTGCCCTGATCCTCTGGCCATGTAAGCAGACCATGGATAAGACCACCAGCAAAGCTATCGCCACCACCTACACGGTCGATGATAGGCATAATATCATAATGCTTGCTCTGATAGAAATCCTTGCCGTTGTAGATAAGAGCCTTCCAGCCATTGTGTGTTGCAGAGTAAGACTCACGCAATGTAGAAACTACATACTTGAAACCAAACTCCTTCATCATGCCCTTGAAGATTCCATAGTAACCCTCAGCGTCAGTCTTACCGCCTTCAACGTCTGCATCTGGCTTGAAGCCAAGGCAGAGCTGTGCATCTTCCTCATTGCCGATACATACATCAACATATTTCATCAAAGGCTTCATGATGCTCTGTGCTTTCTCTGAAGTCCAAAGTTTCTTGCGGAAGTTCAGGTCGCAGCTTACAGTAACGCCATGACGCTTTGCAGCCTCACAAGCAAGCTTTGTCAATTCAGCAGCCTTGTCGCTGATAGCTGGAGTAATTCCACTCCAGTGGAACCACTGTGCGCCTTCCATAATTGCATCAAAATCGAAATCAGAAGGATCAGCCTCTGCAATTGAGCTTCCTGCACGGTCGTAAACAACCTTTGAAGGACGCATTGAAGCGCCAGTCTCGAGGAAATAGATACCAAGACGATTACCACCACGAGCGATAAAATCTGTATGTACGCCATAACGACGAAGAGCGTTTACTGCACACTGACCAATCTCATGTGTAGGAACCTTAGTTACGAAGTAAGCCTCATGTCCATAATTTGCTGCGCTGACAGCAACGTTAGCCTCACCGCCACCATATACTACATCAAATGAATCACTCTGGATAAATCTCTTCTGACCTGGAGAAGAAAGGCGAAGCATAATCTCGCCCAATGTTACAACTTTAGCCATTTTGTTTTATTAAATTAATTGTTTAAGATAAATTTTTTGTTTTATCGGTATTCATTAAAGCCTCAACAAAACGCAACAAAAAATGCGCATAAGTTTTACGACTCATGAAAAACGTGAACAAAATTAGTATTTTATCCTTAATCACACAAATAAAACACGAAAAAAAAGCAATTTAAATAAAAATGAGCGCAAATATGCTGACCTTTTCATATTTTTTACTAAATTTGCAAAATAACTAATTCAGAAAACTTTTTAATCATAAGATTATAGAAAAACAATATGGCAGATAAAGTCAGGATTAAAGATATTGCCGAGAAGTCTGGCGTTTCGGTCGGAACTGTCGACCGTGTGCTTCACAATCGTCCAAACGTATCAAAAGAAGCGAGGGAGAAGGTTGAGAAAGTACTTAAGGAAATAAACTACCAGCCAAATATGTATGCGAGTGCACTTGCATACAACAAGTCGTATACTTTCTACTGCATTATTCCGCAACATGATTCTGAGACATATTGGGAGGAAATTGAAGAAGGAGCGGCAAAGGCATGCGAAATGAGAAGAGATTTTCATATTGACGTGGAAATTCTTTACTACAAACGCTTTGATTCAAAGTCGTTCACACAAGTGGCACATGAGTGTTTGGAAAAGCAGCCTAATGGTGTCGTTGTAGTACCGAGTGACATGCCTGCGACAAAAAAGTTCTGTGAAGTAATGCACGAAAGAAGCATACCGTTTATTCTCCTCGATTCATACATTCCAGACTTGAACCCATTGTCATTTTTCGGACAAGATTCATTTTGCAGTGGTGTATTCGCAGCAAAAATACTAATGCTCATTGCGGGAAACGACAAGGAGATAATGCTCTTGAAGCAGATGAAGAACGGTAAAGTTGCAAGTAGACAGCAGGAAAACCGCGAGCAAGGATTCAGACATTACATGAGTGAGCATTTTCCAAAAATCAAAATCACAGAGCTCGACATTCCAGCAGAAGACCACAAGGAAGGCTATGACAAAAAACTTGAAGCTTTTTTCTCATCACATCCTGATATCCGCAATTGTATTACACTTGGCTCGAAAGCACATATTGTAGGGGAATTCCTACTGAAAACAAACAGAAGGAACATTCAAATTATGGGATATGATATGGTAGGAAAGAACGCTCAATGCCTAAGACAAGGTTCGGTATCTTTCCTTATCGCACAACATGCATACATGCAAGGTTTCAATTGCATAGACTGCCTGTTTAAGGCTATTGTATTACACAAGAAAGTTGACCCGGCTAATTACATGCCTATCGAGTTGCTTTCGAAGGAAAATGTAGACTTCTATAGAAGGACACAACTTTAATATTAATATGTAAACAAATTACAATTAAAAACAATAACAGTATGAATTTATCATCTTTTATCAAAATTAACCCTGCCGACAGCGTAGTGGTTTGTCTGCGACCTTTTAAGAAAGGTGAGAAAATCAATGTCGACGGCAAGGAAATCGAAGTACTTCAAGACACACCGGCAGGACATAAGGTCTTAATTAAAGATGCTCCTAAGGGAACGGACATTATCAAATACGGCTACCCTATCGGTCATTCAAAGGAAGACCTTGTTATGGGTCAGTGGGTAAACGAGAATAACTTAAAGACTAACCTCTCCGGAACTCTTACATATGAATATCATCCTGTAAACGAAGTTCTTAATATTAAGAAAGACAAGCGCACATTCAAGGGCTACAGAAGAAAGAACGGTGAGGTCGGCGTAAGAAATGAAATTTGGATTGTTCCTACAGTAGGATGTGTAAATGGAATTTCGGATCGCCTTGCAGAAATGCTACAGAAGGAAACAAACTTGGAAGGCATTGACGCAGTACATTCATGGCACCACAACTACGGTTGTTCACAATTGAGCGGCGACCACGAAAATACGCGTAAGGTATTGAGGGACATCGTTCTTCACCCTAATGCAGGAGCCGTCCTCGTTGTAGGACTCGGTTGCGAGAACAACCAACCGGATAAGTTTGAAGAACTACTCGGAGACTACGACAAGGACAGAATTAAATTCATGGTTGCACAAAATGTCAAAGGTGACGAAATTGAGGAAGGAATGAAAATTCTGCGCTCACTTTACAACATAGCAAAGGAGGACAAGCGTACAGACTGTGAATTAAGCGACTTGCGCATCGGACTGAAATGTGGCGGTAGTGATGGTTTCAGTGGCATTACAGGAAACCCACTTGTTGGAGAATTCTCTGACTTCGTAGTGGCACAAGGTGGAACGACAATACTTACTGAAGTTCCAGAGATGTTTGGTGCCGAGACTATACTGATGAATAGATGCAAGACACCAGAATTATTCGACGAAACAGTAAAGCTTATTAATGATTTCAAGGAATATTTCTTGAGTCATGGTGAACCTGTAGGAGAAAATCCGTCACCAGGAAATAAAGCCGGCGGCATTTCTACCCTTGAAGATAAAGCCCTCGGTTGTACACAGAAATGTGGACGCGCAATGGTTAGTGGAGTTTTGGGATATGGAGACAGACTTAAGGTTAATGGTCTGAACCTACTTTCAGCACCAGGTAACGACCTTGTAGCCTCAACAGCACTTGCTGCTGCCGGATGTCAGATTGTGCTGTTCACAACAGGAAGAGGAACTCCATTCGGAACATTCATTCCAACAATGAAAATTTCGACAAACAGTAATCTGTACAACAACAAATCCAACTGGATTGACTTCAACGCCGGCGAACTCGTTCAAGGAACAAGTATGCCAGAGCTCGTAGACAAATTCATAGATAAAGTTATTGCCGTAGCAAGCGGCGAAAAGACTTGTAACGAGAAGAACGGATATAGAGAGATTGCCATTTTCAAGAATGGTGTTACTCTATAAAGAAAAATATTATCATCATGGGTGTGTCAGAATAAGTCCTATTTTGGCACACCTTTATATATAATAAGGTAAGAGGTATAACAGAGATGACAATAAATCACAAGCAAGGATGTATGGCAATATCACCACTCGTGTTTTTCGTGGCGATATATTTTCTGTCGTCCATCATTTCAGGCGACTTCTACAAGATGCCAATAACAATAGCATTTTTGTTCGCATGCATGTTTGCGATAATAACATACAAAGGAAAACCTTTAAAAGAAAGGATAAAGACTTTCTGCCAGGGGGCAGGAGCATATGATGTAATGTTTATGTTGTGTATCTTCGTTGAAGCCGGAGCATTTGCCAATTCCGCAAAGGAAATCGGATGTATAGACGCTACGGTAAACATGACAATGAACATACTGCCAGACAATATGATTATACCAGGGCTATTCATTGCGACCTGCTTTATATCATTATCTATAGGAACAAGTGTGGGAACAATTGTTGCCCTTGTACCTATCGCTACAAGTCTTGCCCACTCTACGGGAACAGACCCTTCACTAATGGTAGCAATAATCGTTGGCGGTGCTTTCTTTGGAGATAATCTCTCGTTTATATCAGACACGACAATAGTCGCGACAAACACTCAGCATTGTAAGCAAAGAGACAAATTCATAGTCAACTCTTATACCACAATACCGACTGCAATTATTGCCCTTATTATATATTTTATAATCGGAGGACAATTAAACACTCCAGAAAATGTGCCAAGCGTAAATTACGTAAAAATAATCCCGTATCTTATCGTCATCGGATGCTCGTTGGCAGAAATAAACGTGCTCGTGGTCTTGACACTTGGAATAATGTCAACAGGAGTAATTGGAATAATCTACGGCGACTGCGACTTCTTCAGCTGGTGCAAAACGATGAGCGACGGTATTGCAGGCATGGGGGATTTAATTGTAGTAGCAGTACTTGCCGGTGGGTTACTGAAAATTCTGAGCGAAAATGGAGCCCTGGAATATATCATCAAGCTTATGACAACTAAGATAAAGAACAAAAGGAGTTGTGAACTCGCAATAGGCATGCTAGTTGGAATAGTCAATATATGCACGGCAAACAATACTATAGCCATCATGACCGTAGGAAAAATATCCAAGGACATTGGCGACAAATATGGAGTTGACAACAGGAAAAACGCCAGTATTCTCGATACATTCTCTTGTTGCGTGCAAAGTATCCTGCCTTATGGCGCACAAATACTTATGGCATGCGGGTTAAGTGCTGTAAGTCCGATACTTATAATCAAGCATCTGTATTACCCATTCTTACTATTTGCAGTATCAATCATTGCAATAATAATCAGATATCCTAAAAAATTCAGCTGATGAACACAGTTTTGAACAATCTCATATCACTTGCCTCTGAAGGGGCATTCGGGAACAAAAGAGAAATAATTCCAATGTCTAAATTCAAATGGGGAGTTCTGCAAGAAATTGCAGAATACGAAGACATTATACCTTTTGTTTCAAAAGGCATGGAAAGACACGGCAATGATAATCCGGATACAATAACGCCATACGGAGAGAGTTACGCAAATGTACCGTTGAAGACAAGAGAAAAGATGCAGAACTCCAACTTTAACAACAGCGACAACTTGTCGCATGGTATGGACATTTCAGATATAGACTCCCTAAAGCTAACATACGTATTAAAAAAATATATACTAAAAGATATTGTAGACAAAGAAAGGCACAGCATTGATACATCAAAAACATCACTTGACTTTCTTGCACTTATAATACAAAATACGGATATAATATTGAGATACGGCATAAGGCTTCGTGGAATTATTGAAATCGGACTATTCCTTAGGAACAAAGGACAATATGTTGATTTCGTAAAAGTAGAATCATGGATAAGTAAGCTAAAACTAAAAAAAATGGCAGCTTTACAAGCCAGCGTCCTAATAAAGCTGTTCGACTTCGAAAAAGACGAATTTCCTTACATTAGGAAATTCGAAGGCAAAGCCATTTCTCTTGCTACCGATTCGATGGAAAAAGTATATAAGATGAATAAGCGTTCACGCAGTTTCAGTAAATACAGTATCAGGAATTGCATAAAATTCTACAGATACACACGCTCAGAAGCTCTATGCAAAGCTCTTTATATAACAAGCAGAAGTCTTGCCGACATCGAAGAGTAAAAATATACCTATAAAAAAATATAAGATTTACTCATAAATCAAATAACCTTGTCGTTTTTTAATATTTTGTTGTAACTTTGCAAATTATGAAACAATATTCAATAATCAGATTATTCACTCTTAGCATACTGACATTTTTATGCCTATGCACTAAAGCTCAGCAACCAGGTTCATACGTGCAATGCGAGGATACTTGCCGCCACATACACGGCATAGACCTTAGCCACTATCAAGGAGAAGTGTTTTGGGAAGCTGTTGGCGACAACAGCAAGATGGCATACGTGTACCTTAAAGCAACAGAGGGAGGAACAAGGATTGACCCTACATACAAAAAGAATATAGAATTAGCCCACAGATACGGACTAAAAGTTGGATCTTACCATTTTTTCCGTCCTAAGGTAGACCTACAAATGCAACTCAACAACTTCATGTCGCAATGTCGTCCTGGAGACCAAGACCTACTGCCAATGATTGATATAGAAACGACAAGCGGGCTTGGAACTGAAGAATTCTGCGACTCGCTATTCAAATTTCTCAAACTCGTTGAAGTGGAATACAGACAAAAGCCTCTTTTATACACCGGTACTAATTTCTACAACAAACACTTGAAAGGGAAAATAGACGGTTACAAACTGATGATTGCCCAATACTCTACAAGAACGCCGAAACTCGAAGACAACAGAGACTATGACATGTGGCAATATACAGCGAAAGGCAGAATAAATGGAATAAACGCGTATGTTGACAAAAGCCGTTTTATGGGACGACACAGCATGCGTGAAATAAGATTTAGACACCATTAAAAGTTGAAAGATTGAAAGATTGAAGAATTGAAATATTAAAATATTAAAACATAAAACAAGATTAGAATTATGGCAATAATAAAATGTCCAGAATGTGGACACCAGATTAGCGACAAGGCTGAAACCTGTCCAGTTTGCGGTGTCAGAATAAGTGGGAACATCGTCAAATGTCCTCACTGCGGCAATGTTTATCTTAAAGGGCAGGCATTATGCCCAGTTTGTCATCAGTCGCCTAACTCAACAAGTAGCAATGTTGCGACGACAAACACGGAGAAAGCTACAACCGAAGCCGACAAAACGTCAAAAACTTCAGGAACAGAAAAGAAAAAAAGCAATAAAAATAAAATAATTGCCATTATTATTGCTGTCGTTGTAATTTTAGCCGGAGGACTCTGGTATGCTAACAGCATGAACAGTCTGCACGGAGACGAGCAAACAGCTTATCTCAACGCTATGCAAAGCAGCGACCCAGCAGTATTACAGGACTATCTCGACAGTTTTAAGGATGCGCCGCAAGAGCATATTGACTCAATACAAGCACATCTCGACATGCTCAGACAGAACGACTCAGAATGGACAAATGCTGTATTAAGCAACTCTAAATCTGCTCTGCAACAGTATCTTGAAAGTCATCCGAACTCATTGCACAGAACGGAAGCGCTCCATAAAATTGACTCTATAGACTGGGCTACCTGCTCACGCATGAATACGCCAGAAGCTTACCAAAACTATCTTACGGAACATAGCGACGGCGAACACGCTGTTGATGCACAAGAAAAGCTGGACAAGCTTGACGCAACGACAGTCAATGACATGGACAAAAAACAAGTTAGCAGCGTTTTCAAGCAGTTCTTCACCAGCATCAACAACAATGATGAAATGGGACTGACTTCTACAGTAAGCAGCGAACTGCATTTCCTGACAAATCCAAATGCCACAAAACAGGATGTCATTTCGTTCCTTCACAAACTCTACAAAGATGATGTAAGCAGTCTGACATGGAGACCCAACAACGACTACAATATAAAGAAGACCGACAATGGCGACAATACATACGAGTATGATGTTGAGTTTACTGTCGACGAAGCCATAACCACAAGCGATGCAGGCAAGAAATTCAACCAATATAAAGTAAAAGGCCATATCGACAAGAATAGCCAAATTTCAAATTTGCAGCTTATAAAGATAGGCTAACCTGTATCATCATAATAAGATGCAGACTATAAATTTCAGAATTATACATACGAGCGACATACACGGTTGCTTTTTTCCATACGACTTCATACACCGGAAAAAAGCAACCGGTTCTTTATCCAGAATATCTACCTACGTGAAGGAAATGAGAAGGAGGTATGGAGAGAATCTAATACTTCTCGACTCTGGAGATTTCATGGAAGGACAGCCAACATGCGACTACGACAAATATTTCAAACCTCAAAAACAAAACACTGCAATAGAGGTTGCAAATTATATGAGATACGACTGCATGACTATCGGTAATCATGATGTAGAAATGGGAAATCTCATATATGACGACTTCACAAAAAAAATATCTTGCCCGGTATTGGGAGCAAACGCTGTCAGCATAAAAGACGGTGAAAGCTATTTTACCCCATATCATATACTAAAACGACAAGGAATAAAGATTGCAGTCATCGGTATGGTTACACCAGCTATACCTTATTGGCTCGGAGAAGAACTATGGAGCGGTATGATGTTTACAGACATCTTAAAGGCTACGCAGGAACTATTAAAAAATATCCGTGAAAACGAGAAGCCAGACATAATTATCGGACTGTTTCATTCTGGCTGGGACGGAGGATTGAACGCAGAAGGAACCAAAGAAAACTGTATCAAGGAAATTGCAGAAAAGTTGGATGGCCTTGACCTAATTCTATTCGGTCATGACCATATAATGCACTGCGAAAAACTGAGAAGAGCAAACGGCAGTGAAGTAGTCTGCCTCAACCCTGCAAGCGACGGAAAATCAATTAGCGTTGCAGACATCAGTATAAACAAACAGACAGGCGAGAAAAATATAAGCGGAAACATTCTGTCAGTGGAAAGCATAACAATAGACAACAAATTCATAGACACATTCAAAGAAGAAATAAAGAGGACAAAGTCATATAGCGAAAATATCATCGCAAATATTCCATTCGAACTAAGAACCAGCGACTGCTCTTTTGGAGTTTCAGCCATCAACAGCACCATACATCGCATACAACTCGATATAATGAAAGCAGATGTATCTTTCACCGCCCCACTCGCCTTTGACGAAACGGTAGGAAACGGAGAAGTAAGATTTTGCGACATCTACCGACTATATAGATACGACAACTCTATCTACATGATACGCATGTCGGGCAAGGAGATTAAAGACTATCTCGAGATGAGTTATGACTTATGGATAAACACGATGCACACTCCCGACGATCATCTGATGAAAACAATTTCTTATGAATACGACAACAAGAAAATATCTTTTTTCAAGAACTTAGTATTCAATTTCGACACAGCTGCAGGCATAATTTATTCAGTAGACGTAAGAGAGAGGAAAGGCAATAGAATAAAAATAACATCCATGTCAGACGGGAAACCTTTCAAAGAAGAAAACAGCTACCATGTTGCCATGCACAGCTATAGAGGAAACGGAGGAAACGAACTGCTCACTAAGGGAGCTGGAATAAAACATACAGAACTAAAAGAAAGGCTCCTATCAAAGAGTGAACACAATATTCGCTTCTACCTTATGGAATATTTGAGGAATAAGCCACAAGACACACTTCAACAAGTAGAAAACTGGACCTTCCAACCTGAGTGTTGGACACAAAAAGCAATAGAAAGGGAAAAAAGAATATTATTCAACAGATGACAATATTCCCAATAATAACAATCAGAAAAACATCCAACAATAATGATAATCAGAAAACACCCCACAATAATGACAATCTGAGAAAATAGGTAGTAACTCATTGGCATGATATTTGCAGAAAGCATCAATGACTCTCAATTATGCTATAAACACATAAAGAGAGAGAATAAAAAGTTAATGATTAAAAAAACAAATATTATGGCACAGAAAGGTAATATTGGAGTAACAACCGAGAACATATTCCCGGTAATTAAGAAATTCTTATATTCAGACCATGAGATTTTCCTTCGCGAGATTGTAAGCAACGCTGTTGACGCAACTCAAAAGATGAAGACCCTTGCAGAAAACGGCGAATTCAAGGATGAGCTCGGAGATTTGACAGTACATGTTTCCCTTGACACCGACAAGGGAACCTTGACAATAAGCGACCGAGGCATCGGAATGACGGAGGAAGAAATAGACAAATATATTAACCAGATTGCATTCTCTGGAGTTAGCGACTTCCTCGACAAATACAAAGACTCGGCAAATGCCATCATCGGTCATTTCGGACTTGGTTTCTACAGCTCCTTCATGGTAAGCAAGAAAGTGGAAATTATAACCAAGAGCTATAAAGCAGGCTCTAAAGCCGTGAAATGGAGTTGCGACGGAAGCCCAGAGTTTGAAATCACGGATGCAGAGCGCGACAGTCGTGGATCAGACATTATTCTCTACATCGACGACGACTGCAAGGAATTCCTTGAAAAAGGACGCATACAGTCGCTCCTTGACAAATACTGCAAATTCCTTCCCGTTCCAGTAGCCTTTGGAAAGAAGACAGAATGGAAAGACGGCAAACAGGTTGACACTGCCGAAGATAATATTATCAACGACATGGAACCGCTGTGGACAAAGGCTCCAAGCACTCTGAAAGACGAGGACTACAAGAACTTCTACAGAAAGCTCTATCCGATGCAGGACGACCCGATGTTCTGGATTCACCTGAATGTAGACTACCCGTTCAACCTCACAGGAATATTGTATTTCCCGAAGATAAAATCCAACATCGACTTGCAGCGTAACAAGATACAGCTCTATTGCAACCAAGTATTTGTTACTGACCAAGTAGAAGGCATCGTTCCGGAATTCCTTACCCTACTCCACGGCGTCATCGATTCTCCGGACATTCCACTGAACGTAAGCCGCAGTTATCTGCAGAGCGACCGCGACGTGAAAAAGATTTCAACATATATAACGAAGAAAGTTGCCGACAGACTCAATTCCCTCTTCAAGGAAAACCGCAAGGAGTATGAAGAGAAATGGGACGACCTGAAACTGTTCATCAACTACGGAATGTTGTCGCAAGAGGATTTCTACGACCGTGCCAAAGACTTCACTCTTCTGAAAGATGTAGACGGCAAATACTTCACCTTCGAGGAGTACAAGCAGCTGATAAAAGACAACCAGACAGACAAGGACGGTACGCTCATCTATCTTTACGCCAACAACAAAGAAGAGCAATACTCTTATATCGAAGCTGCAAAAGCAAAGGGCTACAGCGTGTTGCTGCTCGACGGTCAGCTTGACACTCCATGCGTAAATATGTTTGAGCAGAAATTTGAGAAGACAAGATTTACCCGTGTCGACAGCGACATTGTGGAACGCCTCATTGTAAAGGAAGACGTAAAGAGCAACAAACTTGATAAAGAGAAGACTGACATTCTGTCAGCTGCTTTCCGAACCCAACTTCCTACATTGGACAAGATAGAGTTCAACGTAGAAGTGCAGTCGCTTGGAGCAGAGAACGCCCCAGTACTCATCACCCAGAATGAGTATATGAGACGTATGAAGGACATTAGCCGCTACCAGAGTGGAATGAACTTCTACGCTCAGATGCCAGACTCATACAGTCTTGTTCTCAACAGCGACCACCCACTCGTTACCGAAGTACTCGACGAGAGCGAGAAATCTTGCAGCGACGAATTGAAGCCAGTCGACAGTGAGATTAAGGGACTACAGGCTCGTCTTGCAGCTCTCAACCAAAGTCGCAAGGACAAGAAGCCTGAGGAAATAACGAAAGAGGAGAAAGACGACCTTCAGACCACAGAGAAGAAGCTGCAGGAAGAAAGAGCAAAGAAAGAGCAAGTCATTGCAAGCCACGCAAAGGACAACAAGATTATCCATCAGCTCATCGACCTTGCTTTGCTCCAGAACGGAATGTTGAAGGGTGCTTCGTTAAGCTCATTCATCAAACGCTCTATCGATTTGATAAAATAAATCCATAACCATATAAGAATGAAAAGGGAGGTGTACCGATTATAGTACACCTCCTTTTTATATATAAAGCATTTTATATTCCAAGAGAAAAAAAATATTTCATTATCTGCATTCTTTCACGAGTCCATGCCTATAGCAATAAAGCAGTTTCTTGAGATATTCAATCTGCCCCCGCAGTTCATCCCCCTTGTCAGTGTCAGCCACAAGCATCCGGTGCGACGACATCTCAACGATCTGAGTCGTGCTCACGATGTCAGTTCCGCGCGCCACAGCATCCTCCTCGTTCGTAAAAGGCTCATGCTGCACGAGCACGAAGCCACGACTATGATAAACAAGCGTGTAGCCGGCAATGCCCGTCTCCTTATGGTACGCCTGTGAGAAGCCGCCGTCGATAACCATCAGTCTGCCGTTTGCCTTTATCGGATTCTCGCCGCTCGCCGCATGAACAGGAACATGTCCGTTAATAATATGTCTGTTAGGCTGCTTCACTCCAAAAGCATCAAGAATACGGTCGCAGACCTCTTCATTGTCGCGCAGCTTATAATAATTTCCCTTTTTCTCCTTATGCGTCTCCTTATCAACAAGGAAATAGCGTTCAAAGGTAGCCATTTTAGATTTGTCGAAAAGCGTAGAATCCGGTCCACACCAAAGATAGAGGAAATAGTCTGTCGCATATTCGCGCTCGTCGGCACTAGTGTCGTGCTGGAATGCGCTGCGTATGAGAAGCCCCGTCTGATGCATCAGTTCCTTTCCCTTATACCGGTGTCCGGAATACAGTTCAACCTCCTTTAACGTTCCGTCATCATTCAGTGGAACAGAAGCATGATAGAGTAAGTTGTTGTTCGTAATATTATACATACATCCATGCCCGAGCAAGATGTCGATATGTTTCCTCAGCTTCTCGCTGACAATAAAAGAATGGTGAAGCTTAGCCAACAAGTCGCTTTCCTCAGGAGTCAGCTCACACGGATTGTCAGGATTGACAGTAGGGAAATTGCAGCTCTTCATTTCATAAACCTTACCGTCAATAGTACAAGTACCGGCCTCGTAGTCAATATTATTGAATAAAATTCTGTCCTTCATCCCCCACTTAGGATACTTGTTGAACAGCGCAGCCTCAACCTTAAACTGAATTACGGCAATCGCCTTGTGCATCATAGCCCCAAGCCGGATAGTCTTCTCGTCGACGAATCCGCTTCCGCCGGACAGTTTCGGTATGAACTCTTCACAAGGATCATCAGAGTACGTCTCCAGGGCAAACGTAGCGAGAGGCACGAGATTTATTCCATATCCCTCTTCGAGTGTCGTCATGTTAGCATATCTCAGAGAGAGCCTTACAACGTTACAGATGCAAGCATCGTTTCCGGCACATGCCCCCATCCACAACACGTCATGGTTTCCCCATTGAATGTCCCAGTTATGGTAATGTTCGAGCATGTCCATAATGCGGTGAGCCCCCGGTCCGCGGTCGTAGATGTCGCCCAGGATGTGCAGCTGGTCAATAGCGAGCCGCTGTATTACCTTAGCGATAGTAATGATAAAATCGTCAGCCCTGTCCGTTTCAATCATACTGTCGATTACTGCATTTACATATCCAGCCTTGTCAATATCGTCAGAATGTTCATGCAGAAGTTCCTGAATAATATAAGAAAAATCTTTAGGAAGCGACTTTCTCACCTTCGAGCGCGTATATTTGCTCGACACGTCACGACATACCTTCACCAGCTGATGAATCGTAATATGATACCAGTCTTCCATATTCTCCTCCACCTGCTTAACCTTTTCCAGCTTCTGCTCCGGATAATAGATAAGCGTGCAGAGGTCTCTCAGTTCCGACTCGCGGATTTGGTTTCCGAAGAGTTCATTAACCTTACGCTTAATGTTTCCGGAAGCATTTTTCAGTACATGTTGGAATGATTCATACGCCCCATGGATGTCGGCAAGGAAATGCTCAGTACCCTTTGGCAGGTTCAGAATAGCCTGCAGGTTAATAATCTCGGTACTGGCATCCGCTACCGTAGGAAAGGATTTCGACAAGAGTTGCAGATACCTCAAGTCCGTGTCCCTAACGTCTTCTGTCTTTTTCATCATAAAACATTAGATTTAAAGAGTTTATTCAATATTCGTCTCGTTTCTCTGTCATTTTTCATTTCAACCGGCACGAAGCCTTCTGAAAGATTCATTTTCTCGTGCATAATATAGAACATACGGGCAGAGAAGCCCTGCATTCCTATCTCGTCGAGCATGTTTTCCAATATAAACTCATCGCAGTCTTCAAACCTCAGGACATTGTAGAAGTCGTATAAATTCTTCAGCGACAACTTTTCCTCGTTTAAAAGATGCCGGATATTCAGCAGCATTATGCAAATCTTCTTCTCTGTCGCGTATTGAGGATAACTTTCAAGCATCTGTTTCGTTCTCGACACCCTAATCCACGCACGTGTAGTTTCAAGAAATTCTATTTTCTGCGGTTTGACAAAACGCTGAACCTCAGCAACATCAAACGTATTATAGTCAGCCTGTCTGCTACGCATTGCAAGAACAAACAGGTGTAACACTCCCTGATCAGAGCAATGCAGGATAATGCGCCTCAACCTTTCCGTCGATAAATTGTAAGCCTCGTCAACAAGTTTCGCAAAATCATCCGAAACGACGATTCCGTATTTCTCTGCATCAGCGACAGCCGCCCCCAGCTGCAGCATATTAGCCTCTATTCTTCTGTCATCCGGCGTCATCATCCAAAAAGGATTACTGTCGACTGCCTTTCTGTAAAGGGAGCACATCCGGGTGGCGACATTCGGCAGCCCCATCTCCGCATCAGAAGTCTTTGCATACGAGACGCATACGGTTTTTTCACTCAGTCTCTCCCCTATTTTATACTCATGAAAGACGGACAGAGAAGACATCTTGCTCTTTTCCTGTTCGTTCACCACATGAACTGCCGTAGCCTTATCCAGCATTCTGCCCATTCCTCCGACAAGGGAGAACATTTTCCGGGTATGCCTGTAGCTGAAGTTCCACTCCATAAAATATTTATAAGTGGAAACGACCACCGGCAGGCACAGTTTCTGACTCCACCGAAAGACCATCCTCCCCCAATAGCTCGACAAGGAATGAATATGGACAACGTCAATACCGGCAGACCTCACAATATCCCGGAATTTCTTTTCATTCTTGCGGAAATTCCATATCCGTGCCGACAGTCTGTCCTGGTCGACATCAGCAGCATCAATTCCCTTATAGCCAGAAACAGTAAGCACTTTACATGACATAAGATTTCCGCTTCCCTCGAGTTCATCTCTCAAGAAACGGGAAGCAAGTCCGTCAGGATCTTTTTCACATATAAAATGCAAGATATTCATATTATTACATCATTATTGCATATTCTGCGGCTTGTCATCCGCAAAGCTACAACAAATAAAATTAAAATCCAAAGAAAAGGTTAAACTTTATGGCAAATGAAGTCATATTTGTCTGTCGACATATATTTCATCAGCCGTGCGGCATTTCTCAACGGGAGCGTCATCTCCAGGAAGAGCATCCTTACAACCGACATGTCTTCAATATATTTTCCGAGACTTTTGCTGAGGACCACAGAGCGCAGAATCATGGCAACGAGCAACGAGACGACAGAAACAGCCAGCAGTATGTAGTTCTCCGTCAGAACGGAAAATGCTGCAGCCAGCAATGGCAGGACATAGCCCAGAGCCATCATCGCCATCGTCAGGTTAAACATAAATCTCGGCATTCGCGACCTGTTCAGTTTCTTGCGGATCGCCATATAATAAAGGCATTTGTTGCGCCATCCTCTGTCAGTAAGCTCAGTCTCGACAATGCGCGAGTCTGGCGAAAGCTCTACGGCGACATTCATTTCCCCGGAATATTTGTTAACAAGGAAATCATACTCGCCGCGCACATACTTCAGATTGCCGTCGTATCCCTTTCCGCTGATGAAACTGCTCTTGCGGAACATAAGGTTATTTCCGCAATAGCCCCAGGCGTTTCCCTTCTGTGCCGCGCGGAGCTGGCGGTAGAGCATATAGACATGGTCGAAACGTCTCGAAGCCTTGTAGTCGTCCTCAAAACTGCTGAAACCGACAACCAAACCGTTGTCTTCCGTGCAGTTTCCGGACATTTCGGCAAGCCACGTTTCAGAAACCGGACAGCAATCCACGTCCGTCATCATTATCCACTCATACTTTGCAGCCTTTACGCCTAAAGTTACCGCCAGTTTCTTCCTGCTCATATACCTGGAAGAAGCCGGAATGAAAGTAGTATAAAGATGTTTGTCTTCAGAATACATTTTCAGCGTATCCTCTATAACCGGATTATTGCCACAAGCTACAACAATAATCTGAAAATCGCCCTCATACTTCTGTTTCAGCAAGGCAGGAAGGCTGACCTTAAGATCTTCCAACTCATCGTCGACGGTCATTACGACCGAAATGCCCGGGTTCTGTGCCTCTACCGCCGTTTCCCCCTCGTCCTCCTCGTCGGCCGAAGAGTCGCGAAGTCTTGAAACGAGCAAATTCACGAACGGACTTATAACAGCAATAAAAAGTACTACGGCAGAAATGCCGACAGTAACTTCATCCAGCAAAAACATTTCTTATTCCTTTTGGTTGAACTAATTCTTGTTAAACAACGAGCCTTATGCCACATTATCCCTTCAGACACGCGGCATAAGGCACTATAAGTTAAATATTCGACAAGTCTTCTGTAGTGTAACCCACAGGCAACTTGCGGCAATTATATCCCGACGCCATTATCTCGCCATAGGCTCCGGCAGAACGCAGCGCTATCATGTCGCCACGATGACACTCGTCGAGGTCTATAGCCTTGGCAAACACGTCGCTCGACTCACATATCGGACCGACAACATCATATACCTCTTTCTTGCCGTCTGACGACAGGTTCTCTATCTTATGATAGGCATTATACAGGGCAGGACGGATAAGATCCGTCATTCCGGCATCCACGATAACGAATTTCTTTGCCGTCCCCTCCTTAACATAAAGCACCCTTGTGAAAAGCGAGCCACACTGGGCTACTACTGCCCTTCCGAGTTCAAAATGCAGAGTCTGTCCCTCACGAAGCTTCAGACACTTGGCATACGTGTCGAAATATGCCTTGAAGTCGGGCACCGGAACACGATTAGGATTATGGTAGTCGATGCCGAGTCCGCCACCCACGTTGATGCTCTCCACCACTACGTGCTCTCTCTCCAGCTTATCCTGCAAGTCGTTTATACGGTTGCAGAGCGCCTCGAAGTCTCCCATATCGAGAATCTGCGAACCGATATGGAAATGAAGTCCCACAAACTTGACGTTCTTCATCTCCGCAGCCATCTCTATCACGCGGTCCATGTCTGCCATGGCAATGCCGAACTTATTCTCGGCAAGTCCGGTGGTAATATTTGCATGAGTATGCGCCCCCACATTAGGGTTTATGCGGAAAGCCACTCTTGCCACCTTTCCCTTTTTTGCAGCCAGCTCGTTAATGACTTCCAGCTCGGGCACGCTCTCTACATTAAAGCACAAGATGTCCCTGTCAATGCCGAGATTAATCTCCCAGTCGCTTTTGCCCACTCCGGCATAAACGATTTTATCCGGAGCGAAGCCTGCAGCAACAGCGGCATTAATCTCGCCGCCGCTCACGCAGTCGGCTCCGAGCCCCGCCTGGCAGATAATGTTCAGCAGCTTTGGGTTGGCATTAGCCTTTACGGCATAATGAACTCTAAACTCCGGATGCGATGCTGTCTGTTTTTTTATCTCCTCCAATGTCTTCCTCAGCAACGCCGTATCATAATAATAGAATGGTGTTTCTATCTTTTGCAGTTTCTCTAATGGAAAAATTCCCTTCATCTCTTTATATGTGTTGTGTCTTTTCTTTTATTACAGTTCTTTATTTATTAAACAGAGTATCGCTCAAGCTCTGCAAAGCCCTCTTCTTGTCGCTCTCGCGGATAAGGAAAGAGATGTTATAGTTACTTCCTCCGTATGAAATCATGCGCACGGGGATGTCTTTCATTGCATCCGTGGCAAGTGTCTCGAAGCCCACGTTGCTCCAGTCGAGGTCGCCCACGACGCAGATTATACACATGTCGGTGTCAACGGTAACCGTTCCGTACTTCTTCAGCTCGTCCACGATTTCCGTAAGGTGAGAATCGTTGTCGATGCTCATGGAAACGCCTACCTCGCTTGTTGCCACCATATCGATAGCCGTCTGATAGCTCTCGAAAATCTCGAACACTTTTCTCAGGAAGCCTGTAGCAAGGAGCATACGGCTGCTCTTTATCTTTATTGCCGTAATATTGTCCTTGGCAGCCACAGCCTTTATTTTGCCCTTCAGCGTAACATTGTCGATAATCGTGCCGGGAGCGTCCGGCTCCATAGTGTTCAGCAGTCTTACGGGGATTCCGGCATATTTTGCCGGCTGCACGCATGTAGGGTGAAGGATTTTCGCACCGAAATATGCCAGTTCGGCAGCTTCCTCAAAATGCAGCTGTCTTACCGGGGCAGTATGGTCTACCACGCGCGGGTCGTTGTTGTGCATTCCGTCGATGTCTGTCCAGATCTGTATCTCGTCGGCATTGATGGCAGCTCCTATAAGCGAAGCCGTGTAGTCGCTTCCGCCTCTCTGCAGATTGTCCACCTCGCCGTATGCGTTGCGGCAGATAAATCCCTGTGTAATATACACTTGGCTCTCCGGAGCATCTTTCAGTACGGCTGTCAGCTTTTCTTTAATGTACACGGTGTCCGGCTCTCCGTTTTTGTCGGTACGCATAAAGTCGAGTGCCGACAGCAGTGTTGCCTTTACGCCCTGCTCCTGGAGATAATTTACCACCATGTTTGTGCTCATCACCTCTCCCTGTGCCACGATGCTTTTCTCCTCAAAGCTCGTGAAGAGGTCTTTGGTGAAGGAGCGCAGAAAGTCAAACTCTTCATGCAGGAAGTCTGCAGTTTTCTTCTTCCATTCGTCTGTAGAATAGAGTTCTTCCACATGCTGCATGTATTTCTGCTCCAAACGGTTGATAATCTCATTTGCGCCCTCTGGATTTTTCTTATACAGATAGTTTGATATTTCTACAAGTGAGTTTGTCGTTCCCGACATTGCCGAGAGAACTACGAACACGGGTTCTCCTGACTTTGTTACAAGTGACGAGACATTTTTCATCCTCTCTGGCGAGCCAACGGATGTGCCTCCGAATTTCATTACTTTCATATCTCTTGTTCTTTTATATTGTTTCTTTCTATCAATGCTCCATCCTGACAGCAGTATACAATTCCGGGATATTTTTCAATCATCGACACGTTGTGCGTCGACATGATTACGGCGGTGCCCTTCTTACTTATATCCTTGAGCAGCTGTATGATGTTCGAGGCTGTTTCCACATCCAGGTTTCCCGTCGGTTCATCGGCAATTATCAGCTTCGGCCTGTTCAGCAAGGCTCTTGCTATTGCCACTCTCTGCTGCTCGCCTCCCGACAGCTGATGGGGCATCTTCTCGCCTACCGACGGCATTTCTACTGCCGCGAGCACTGCATTTATCCGTTCGTCTATCTCCCCTTTGTCCTTCCAGCCCGTGGCGCGGAGCACGAACCTGAGGTTATTATACACGCTCCTGTCGTGAAGCAGCTGGAAATCCTGGAAGATTATTCCCATCTCGCGGCGCAGCGCCGGAATGTGCTTGCGCTTTATCTTCATGAGGTTGAACTCTAAAGCTTCGGCTTTTTCCGCCTCTTCTATGTCGAGCTCACAATACATGGTTTTCAGCAGACTGCTTTTTCCGGAGCCTACCTTACCTATTATATATATAAATTCGCCCTCGTCTGCGTGAAAATTCACATCTTTCAGAATGCATCTGTCTCCCTGGCAGATACTGACGTTTTTATAATCTATCAGCATAACTGTTTTTCGTTTAGTGTTTTTTCCGACCACTTAGTGTTTTCCCGACACTTAGTGTTTTTTCCAACCTTTGCAGTGGCGACTTTCCAGTTCCCTTGCCACGTCTTCTATGCGCAAGCCCTTTGAGGCGAGCAACACGATGAGGTGGTAGAACATGTCTGAAGTTTCATAAATCAGTCGCTCGTCCGTTCCGTTCACGGCTTCAATAACGGCTTCGAGAGCCTCCTCGCCAACCTTCTGCGCCATGCGGTTCAGTCCGTCCTTAAACAGGCTTGTAGTATACGAGCCTTCGGGCATTTCCTCATGTCTGCGGTTAATAAAGTCCTGCAGCTCCGTAAGGAACAGAAGCGGGTTCTTCTTGTTTTCCTCTCCCCAGCACGTGTCCGTCCCCTTATGGCAAGCCGGTCCGTCGGGGTGAACTTTCAGCAAGAGTGTATCATTGTCGCAGTCCACCTTTATAGAAACCACATTCATGTAATTTCCTGAAGTCTCCCCCTTCGTCCACAACTTTTGTCTGCTGCGGCTAAAGAATGTTGCCTTACCGGAACTTACTGTCTTTTCATACGCTTCGCGGTTCATATAAGCGAGCATGAGCACTGTTTTGGTGTCGGCGTCCTGCACTATTGCCGGAACGAGTCCTCCCGATTTATCGAAATTTATTTCCATACGCTATTAAAATTCTAACATAAAGGTAGTGCAAAGATAATGCAAATCGAGAGGAGAACGAAATGAATTCATTCATTTCTTATCCCGAGATGCAGCTTATCTTATGCAAAGATAATGCAAATCGAGAGCAATACAAGCCAAACTTGTTTGGATTTATTGCCGAGATGCAGCTTATCTTATGCAAAGATACAACAAAAAAAACTATTGCCACATATTTTTGAGCAAAAATTAAACTTGGATTAGGGATTATTCCAGATTAGAAATTGTTTTGAACCTTGCTATTGGAAATGACAGTCATAATCATCAACAAATATAATTCCAACCATCAACAAAATGATACTCCATATAGGTAGGTGCGGTATCTCACCGCACAGCGGCAAGAATATTCTGAATATTTATAGCAGAAAAGAACAGGCATTCACTCCACTGCACAACGAAACAGTCCTCCAATTGTGCGGTGAGACACCGCACCTACTACGGATTCAGAGTGGGCTATTATACTGATTTCCGCCACTTCATTTCACATTGTTTTACACCTTGAATATTTTCAGCTTCCCAGCCAAAACAATCCTTAATCCCTACAGTTCCCCGTTTCAGAACCACAACACGTCAATCTCTCATTTTCGCAATCTTCAATTCTACAAACCCCAATATTTTGATTTTTCAAGCCCTGTCCTTAGTTTAGAAAACATCACCCTAACGCACCCCTACGTTACAACCTCTCACTTTGCAAAGATACGAAATTTTCTCCAACATCACAATAGTTCATAGTGTTAAAAAAAGCAACTATACCATTTGGGCTTCTTAACAAATACAAATACATCTCGCAAGTATGCCAGTTAGAAGAGCGACGTGAGGCGCATGCCAGCATGCTTACGACAGGATTTTTAAACTGTCATCTGTCATCACGAAGAGAATGAAGAATTTCGAGCTGTACGGTTGGAAATGATAGTTCTTATTATCAATAAATGATGTTCAAGGTAGTAGGTGCGGTGTCTCACCGCACAGTAGCAAGTACATTATGACTATTTAGAGTTGATAAAATGCTTGATAACATTCCTCATTGTGCGGTGAGACACCGCACCTACTATGATTTAAAACCGTACAGGTCGAAGAATTTTGAATAAGGCCACTTGATGACAGATGACAGTTGACAGTAAGAAAACGCACCGTTACTATCTGACCGTACCACTTGATGACAGTTGACAGTTGACAGTAAGAAAACCGAACCCCTTTGAGGAGCAAAAGAGGTGTAAGTATTTTTTATTTATATATATAATATATATATTATATATATAAATAACTTTTTCTTTACTTTTTTTCGCATACTGCAACCCGCGGATTTTTAACTGTCAACTGTCATCTGTCATCACGAAGAGAATGAAGAATGAGAAATCAGGAATTTCACAACCTCCCACTTGGAGAATGAGAAATTTGGATTTCTCCGAAAAGGGATTGTACAAGAACAAAGCCTATCAAATGAAAATCACAGATAAAAAACACGTTTTTATTTCTCGTTTTTGTACATTAAAATTTGGTCATTAGAAAAAAAATGAGTACATTTGTACGGTCTTAAAAAGAAGAAAAAAATCATGATTACCGTTACCCCCTGCGCAAAAATAAACCTCGGTCTAAACATCACAAGCAAAAGAACCGACGGATACCACAACCTCGAAACAGTGTTCTGCCCCGTGCCCATATACGACACCATCACCATCTCAAAAAACGGAGCTCCGGAGGGAACCTGTTCGCTAAACATCAAGGGACTGGAAATCTGCGGGAACGCCGAAGACAACCTCATCGTAAAGGCATACAGAGCCCTGTGCAAGGAAAGGCCGCTGCCCGGAATGGACATAACGCTCGAGAAAAGCATACCGACACAGGCGGGAATGGGAGGAGGCTCGGCAGACTGCGCCTTTGCGCTAAAGGCAATAAACCGGCTTTCAGGCTTGGGGCTCAGCGAATCCCGGCTTGCGGAAATTGCCGCCCGACTCGGAGCCGACTGCCCGTTCTTCATCAAAGCGCAACCCTGTTATGCTGAGGGGATTGGAGAAAGGATGACACCGATGGAACTCTCTCTCGACAACTACTGGATTGCCGTAGTAAAACCGCCAATCCCGGTCAGCACAAAGGAGGCTTTCGCAGGAATCCAGCCACACGAGCCGCAAATATGCTGCAGGGACATCGTAACGAAAGAGCCTATAGAGAACTGGAGAGGACTGCTCAAGAATGACTTCGAAGAGACGATTTTCAAGCTGCACCCGCAACTCGCCGCCATCAAAGAGAGACTTTATGCCGACGGCGCACTCTATGCCGCCATGAGCGGAAGCGGAAGTGCCCTGTTCGGATTGTTCAGCGAAAAACCGGAACTGTCAGCGTACGAGGGATGTAAAATGTTTGTCAGCAGCATGAGAGGAGCCGCCGAACGCTTCCCTATCGTAAACGACCGGGGCGAGGTCGTCGGAGAGACGTCGAGGGCATTTGCACACAGTGGAGCAAAACCTCTGCACCCGGTGGTCCACCTGCACGTGTTCAACAGCAAAGGAGAACTCTATCTACAGAAAAGACCAGAATGGAAAGACATTCAGCCCGGGAAATGGGACACGGCGGTAGGCGGACACATAGACCTCGGGGAGAACGTGGACGAAGCCCTGAAAAGGGAAACAATGGAGGAACTGGGGATTTCAGACTTTTCAGCCATAAGCATGGGAAGCTATGTCTTTGAGAGCAGCAGGGAGAAAGAACTCGTCAACGTGTTCAGAACCACATACGACAAACCGATTTCACCATCAAGAACAGAGCTTGCTGGAGGAAAATTCTTTTCAGAGAATGAAATAGCACAAAATATTGGTAAAGATATATTTACGCCTAATTTCGAAAAGGAATGGTTGAAGCTATTCGGAAACGACAGCATAAAAAAATAAAAAACGAAGCGGTATTATTGTTTTTTTTGACTATCTTTGCATTCGCTCTTGAATTATCAAGAGCAAGAACCGACAAGTTTACAGAATTTTACCATAAGAAAATAACAATAAAAAAAATATAATGAATATTCTTGAACTAAGCGAACAGGAGATAGTTCGCAGACAAAGTCTACAGACACTAAAAGATATGGGCATCGACCCGTATCCTGCTGCTGAGTATCCTACAAATGCATTCAGCACGGATATTAAGGAAAACTTCAAGGACGAGGACGAACCGAGACAGGTGGTTATCGCCGGAAGAATGATGGGACGAAGAGTTATGGGCAAGGCGTCGTTTGCTGAAATACAAGACTCTAAAGGCAGAATTCAGGTCTATGTGGCAAGAGACGAGATATGTCCGGACGAAAATAAAGACCTCTACAACACGGTGTTTAAGAAGCTTATGGACATAGGCGACTTTATCGGTGTGAAGGGTTTCGTATTCCGCACGCAGACAGGCGAAATTTCTGTACACGCCAAGGAACTGACTCTCCTGTCGAAGAGCCTGAAGCCGCTGCCTATCGTAAAATACAAAGACGGAGTGGCTTACGACAAATTTGATGATCCGGAACTGCGCTACAGACAGCGCTACGTTGACCTTATCGTCAACGACGGCGTGAAGGAAACATTCCTGCAGCGCGCTACCGTACTGAGAACTCTGCGCCGCGTGCTCGACGAGGCAGGATACACCGAGGTGGAAACCCCTACCCTGCAAAGCATCGCCGGAGGAGCATCTGCCCGCCCGTTCATCACCCACTTCAATGCGCTCAACCAAGACATGTATATGCGCATCGCTACGGAGCTTTATCTAAAGAGACTCATCGTGGGCGGCTTTGAGGGCGTATACGAGATTGGAAAGAACTTCAGAAACGAGGGCATGGACAGAAACCACAACCCGGAGTTCACTTGCATGGAGCTCTACGTGCAGTACAAGGACTACAACTGGATGATGTCGTTCACCGAAAAACTGCTGGAGACTATCTGTATCGCCGTCAACGGTAAACCGGAACGCGAAATCAACGGAAATATCGTAAGCTTTAAGGCTCCTTACAGACGCTTGCCTATCCTCGACGCCATCAAGGAAAAGACGGGCTTCGACTGCAACGGAAAGTCTGAAGAGGAAATAAGAAACTTCTGCAAGGAGAAGGGAATGGAAGTTGACGAGACTATGGGCAAGGGCAAGCTCATTGACGAGCTCTTCGGAGAATTCTGCGAGGGAACTTTCATCCAGCCTACCTTCATAACCGACTACCCTGTAGAAATGTCGCCTCTGACAAAGATGCACAGGTCTAAACCGGGACTGACGGAGAGATTCGAGCTTATGGTGAACGGTAAGGAGCTGGCTAACGCATACTCGGAGCTTAACGACCCTATCGACCAGGAGGAAAGGTTTATCGACCAGATGAAGCTCGCCGACAAGGGCGACGACGAGGCTATGATTATCGACAAGGACTTCCTGCGCGCCCTGCAATACGGAATGCCGCCTACAAGCGGTATCGGAATCGGAATCGACCGCCTCGTAATGCTTATGACCGGCAAGACCTACATCCAGGAAGTTCTATTCTTCCCGCAGATGAAGCCTGAGAAGAAAATGCCGCAAAGCTCGATTAAGGAATGGGAGGAAATCGGAGTAAGCGAAAACTGGGCCTACGTTATGAGAAAAGCCGGATTTAACCTCATTTCCGACATTAAGGGAGAAAAGGCTCAGGGCTTGCAGCAGAAAATCGGTGAGATTAACAAGAAATACAAACTGGGATACGAGAAACCTTCGCTCGACGAGGTCCAGAACTGGATTGACAGGAGTAACGCCTGAAGCTGACCTCACGGTTTGCTCGCTAAAGAGATTGTTATGGTGGCTTGTGCAGCCCGCGAAAAGGGGCTGCCAAGCTAACTTTTATGAACTATATATTTATATAAGGTGTTTGACTGCGGTAAAATAGCGATTATAGGAAGTGGCAGCTGGGCTACTGCCATTGCCAAAATAATTGTAGGAAAGACCCACCATATCGGCTGGTACATCCGAAGGGACGACCGTATCGAGGATTTTAGGCGACTCGGACACAACCCGGCTTACCTTATGAGCGTAAGGTTTAATGTTGACGAGATCTTCTTCTCTTCCGACATTAACAAGATTGTTCAGCAATATGACACTCTTGTTTTTGTTACGCCGTCTCCTTATCTGAAAAACCACCTGAGGAAGCTGAAAACGAACATAAGCGACAAATTTATCGTTACGGCTATCAAGGGTATCGTGCCCGACGAGAACCTCGCCTGCTCGGAATATTTCACTCAAGTATATGACGTGCCCGAAAAGAACATGGCGTGTCTTGGCGGACCGTCGCATGCGGAGGAGGTGGCGCTCGAAAGACTTTCTTATCTTACTGTGGGCTGTTCTGATGTTGAAAAGGCTCAGGCCTTTGCAGATATCCTTGTAAACAAGTTTATCAAGACCAAGACGAGCTCTGACGTTATCGGCATTGAGTATGCTTCAGTCCTGAAGAATGTCTATGCCATAGCATCGGGAATTTGTAGCGGACTGAACTTCGGCGACAACTTCCAGGCCGTTCTGATGTCGAATGCCGTGCAGGAAATGGACCGCTTCCTGACGGCTGTTCATCCTATCGAACGGAGTGTCTACGACTCGGTGTACCTGGGCGACCTGTTGGTTACAGGATACAGTAATTTCTCGCGCAACAGAACTTTCGGAACAATGATCGGCAAGGGGTACAGCGTGAAGAGTGCTCAAATAGAAATGGAGATGATTGCCGAGGGCTTCTTCGGAACGAAATGCATGAAGGAGATTAACCGTCATATGCATGTTAACATGCCTATTCTTGACGCTGTCTACAATATACTGTATGAAAGGATTAGTCCACAGGTGGAAATTAAACTGCTTACAGATTCTTTCAGATAAAGAAAGTCTAACTTAACGACAAGACTATAATCATTACAAATAAAACCATAAAATAACGAATAATATGGAAAATATCAAACTTGACATCACTAAGGCTGCCCAGTTTCTGAAGGAAGGGGCAGTGAAGGGTTTTGAACCGAAAGTTATCGAAGCACAGAAGGCTCTTGAAAACGGAACTTGCCTCGGCAACGACTTCCTCGGATGGCTACACTTGCCGTCGTCTATTTCTGAGGATTTTATCAATGAGCTCCAGGCATGTGCCGATACTCTCAGAAATAACTGCGAGGCTATTGTCATTGCCGGAATCGGTGGTAGCTACCTCGGTGCGAGAGCCGTTATCGAAGCTCTGGGCAATTCGTTCGCATGGCTCGTAAACGACAAGAAGAACCCTACTATCCTGTTTGCAGGAAACAATATCGGTGAGGATTATCTTGCTGAACTTACTGCTTATCTGGCTGACAAGAAGTTCGGCGTAATTAACATATCGAAATCCGGTACGACGACAGAGACGGCTCTTACTTTCCGCCTGCTCAAGAAACAATGTGAGAATCAGCGCGGCAAGGAAGAGGCAAAGAAGGTTATCGTTGCCATAACCGACGCAAAGAAGGGTGCTGCACGCGCTGCTGCCGACAAGGAAGGATACAAGACTTTTGTCATTCCAGACAATGTGGGCGGCAGATTCTCTGTTCTTACCCCAGTTGGTCTTCTGCCTATCGCTTGTGCCGGTTTCGACATCAAGGCGCTCATAAGCGGTGCGGTGGCTATGGAAAAGGCGTGCGACAGCAGTGTTCCTTTCGAGGAGAACCCGGCTGCACTCTATGCGGCGGTAAGAAACGGACTTTATGCTGAAGCTGGAAAGAAAATCGAGATTATGGTGAACTTCCAGCCTAAACTGCACTTCTTCTCTGAATGGTGGAAGCAGCTCTTCGGCGAGAGCGAAGGTAAGGACGGAAAGGGCATCTTCCCTGCTTCTTGCGACTTCACTACCGACTTGCACTCTATGGGACAATGGATCCAGCAGGGCGAGCGCACGATTTACGAGACTGTTATCAGCATCGAGAAGCCTAACAAGGAATTGCTGTTCCCTCACGACGACGACAACCTCGACGGACTGAACTTCCTCGCAGGAAAACGTGTGGATGAGGTGAACAAGATGGCTGAACTGGGCACTCGCCTGGCTCATGTAGACGGAAACGTGCCTAATATCCACATCAGCGTTCCGTCGCTTAACGAATATTATATCGGACAGCTTATCTATTTCTTCGAGAAAGCTTGTGGCATCAGCGGATTGATTCTTGGCGTTAACCCGTTCAACCAGCCTGGCGTTGAAGCATACAAGAAGAATATGTTTGCTCTGCTCGACAAACCCGGATATGAGGAAGAGAGCAAGGCTATCAAGAAACGTATAGCTGAAGAGGCGTAGCTTAAAATGGAAACTATAGATTGGAGATTATTGTCTTAAAACTATAGATTGGAGATTATAGTTTAAACTATAGAATAGGAAAAAGGGAGACAGATTTTAGTCTCCCCTTTTTATTTATAAAAGAGAATATTCAGATTTACCGAATATTCTCTTCTTTCCTTATCATTGTTTCTTCTGCTTCAAAGAGGCAATGCTGTCTTTCAAGGCAGCTATTTTCTCTTCACTGTCGCTCTGCTTTTTGCGCTCAAGGGCAACGACTGCCTCTGGAGCATTTGCAACGAAACGCTCATTAGAGAGTTTCTTCTTGACACCGGCAAGGAAACCTTCAAGGTGCTTCAGTTGAGCTTCCTGCTTCTCTATCTCAGCATCGATGTCTATCATGTCGCCAAGAGGAACTGCATACTCAAGCGTTCCAACCATAAAGGCGGCAGAAGTACTGTCTTTTTCAGTAACAACATCAATACTGCTCAGGTTTGCCATCTTCGAAACGACACTGTCATACTGCGAGAGACTGTTCTCGCCTATTGCCTGCAGCTTCATCGCATCCTTGTTAGGAATGTTCTTCTGATTGCGCACTGTACGGACACCGGCAACTACCTGCTTGACGTTCTCGATGTCGCTGATCAGACGAAGGTCGTCGGCTGTAGGAACAGGGATTTCAAGCTTTACGCGCATTATTGACTCGCCATCCTTACGCTCATAGATGTGCTGCCATAACTCTTCGGTTATGAACGGCATGAAAGGATGAAGCATCTTCAGCAGATTCTCGAAGAATGACAGTGTTGCATTATATGTAGCTGTGTCGATAGGCTGGCCGTAGGCTGGCTTCACCATCTCCAGATACCAACTTGAGAACTCATCCCAGAAGAGTCGGTAGACGGTCATTAGAGCCTCTGAAATACGATACTTACTGAACAGGTCGTCAACCTCCTGGCTTGTCTGGCGCAACTTAGCCTCAAACCATTTTACGGCTATCTTGTTTGCTTCAGGCTGTTCTCCGTCTGATACGCTCCATCCCTTGACAAGACGGAAGGCGTTCCAAATCTTGTTGTTGAAGTTTCGTCCCTGCTCACAAAGACTTTCATCGAAAAGGATGTCGTTACCTGCCGGTGCAGAGAGCATCATTCCCATTCTCACGCCATCGGCACCGTATTTGTCGATAAGATTGAGCGGGTCTGGAGAATTGCCAAGACTCTTGGACATCTTGCGTCCGAGCTTGTCGCGAACGATTCCCGTGAAGTAGACATGCTTGAATGGCATTTTGCCACGATACTCGTAGCCTGCCATAATCATTCTGGCAACCCAGAAGAAGATGATGTCTGGACCGGTTACGAGGTCGCACGTCGGATAATAGTATTTTATCTCTTCATTGTCAGGGTCAAGGATTCCGTTAAACAAAGATATTGGCCATAGCCAAGAAGAGAACCATGTGTCAAGACAGTCGCTGTCTTGCTCAAGATCGGCTGCCGACAAGTTGGCATTTTTCTCTTGTGCTGCCTTCAGAGCCTCATCGATGTTTTCTGCCACGACGAAGTCGCGCTTACCGTCGGCTGTCGTGAAATAATATGCAGGTATTCTATGTCCCCACCACAACTGACGGCTGATGCACCAGTCTTTGATGTTCTCCAGCCAATGACGATAAGTATTCTTGTATTTTGAAGGATAGAACTGAATGTCGTCGTCCATTACCGGCGGCAGAGCGATGTCTGCAAAATGCTTCATCGACAGGAACCACTGGGTGGAAAGTTTTGGCTCAATAGGAACATTTGTACGCTCTGAGAAACCTACCTTATTATTGTAGTCTTCTACTTTTTCCATCAAGCCTGCTGCCTTTAGGTCTTGCTCTATCTGCTTGCGAACGTCCATGCGGTCCATACCTACATACATGCCGGCTGCTTCGCTTATTGTTCCGTTGTCGTTGAAAATGTCAATTGTCTCAAGGTTGTGCTTCAAGCCAAGGGCATGGTCGTTTATATCATGGGCAGGAGTTACCTTCAGGCAACCGGTACCGAATTCTATGTCCACATAATCATCCTCGATTACAGGGATTTCTCTTCCTACCAACGGAACGACAACGTGCTTTCCCTTTAGCCAAGTGTTTTTCTCGTCATTCGGATTTATACACATTGCCGTATCGCCCATAATGGTTTCCGGACGAGTTGTAGCCACTACTGCATAATAGCCTTTTTCGTCTTTATGCATTATGTTGCCGTCGCTGACTTTCTTCACGTCACTTTCTACTACTCTATATTTCAGATAGTAAAGTTTGGAATGTTCGTCTTTATAGATGACCTCCTCGTCGGAAAGTGCTGTCTGGGCCTTCGGATCCCAGTTTACCATACGGACGCCACGATAAATCAGACCCTTGTTATAAAGGTCGCAGAATACCTTTATGACGCTCTTCGAACGAATGTCGTCCATGGTGAAAGCCGTACGGTCCCAATCGCAGCTGGCACCGAGCTTACGAAGCTGCTTGAGGATTATGCCTCCATGCTCCTCGGTCCAAGCCCAAGCGTGCTTAAGAAACTCCTCACGGGTCAGATCTGTTTTCTTTATCCCCTGCTGAGCAAGTTTGTTTACGACTTTTGCCTCTGTTGCAATCGAGGCATGGTCGGTTCCTGGAACCCAGCACGCATTTTTTCCTTCCATTCTTGCTCTTCTCACAAGAATGTCCTGGATCGTATTGTTCAACATGTGACCCATATGGAGCACACCGGTCACGTTTGGTGGCGGAATAACTACTGTGTAAGGCTCTCGCCCATCTGGCTTACTACTGAAAAGTTTATTGTCAAGCCAATACTGATACCATTTCGACTCCACAGCCTGTGGGTCATACTTGCTTGCTAATTCCATTTATTTATATATTTTGTTTTTAATTATCTGTATGAAAATCTTTAATATAATTATTGTCGACAGCTGCTGGAACTCTCCATACCTATGCTTTCCAATAATTTACAAAGAATAGTGCAAAGTTAGCTATTTCCGATGTATATGACAAATTTATCAATCAATTTATTCATGTTTCGGATTTAGTTCTTCATCTCTCCCACTCGTCTTCTACTCTTCCAAATCAAAAATGTTACATTGTTACATTGTTACATTGTTACATGTTTCATTAAGCTCCTTTCTAATAATTAGGAATTAGGAACTTTTTGAATGAGGAATTAGGAATGAGGAATTAGGAATGAGGAATTAGGAATGAGGATTCTTTTAATGAAGAAATTTTTAATGAAGAATGCGAGTTACCTTGCTTAACTGACAAAGTAACTCGCATTCCTAATTCCTATTTCCTAATTCCTAATTCAAGAAAATTCCTAATTCAAGAAAATTCCTAATTCCTATTTCCTAATTCCTAATTTTTAATAATGCCTTGCTCAACAAAGATCTTCTTCAGAGCCATGACACCCCTCTCAACTTGCTCTTTGGTGTGTGTTGCCATCAAAGCAAAACGCACGAGAGTATCTTGAGGTGCACATGCTGGAGGAATTACAGGATTGATAAACACACCTGCATCGAAAGCGAGCTTGGTTACAAGGAATGTTTTCTCCGGATCGCGGACATACAAAGGAATTATAGGGCTCTCTGTATCGCCAATCTCGAATCCTTCCTCGCGGAAACGCTTCAGAGCAAAATTCGTAACATCCCACAGGCGCTCTATTCTTTCCGGCTCCTTGCGTATGATGTGTAAAGCTTCCATTGCTGCAGCAGTTGCTGAAGGAGTGTTGGAAGCACTGAAAATATACGTGCGTACTGTATGACGCAAGTAATTTATTGTATCCTTGTCTCCTGCAATAAAACCGCCAATACTTGCAAGACTTTTTGAGAAAGTACCCATAATGAGGTCTACGTCGTCTGTTACTCCGAAATGGTCGCAGACTCCCCTACCCTCTTTGCCGAATACTCCCAAGCCGTGGGCTTCATCGACCATAATCGAGGCATTGTACTTCTTCTTGAGACGTACAATTTCCGGCAAGTTTGCCAAATCGCCTTCCATAGAGAAAACGCCGTCGACCACGATAAGCTTTACAGCCTCCGGACGACATTTCTTGAGCTGCTTCTCAAGATCCTCCATGTCATTATGCTTGTACTTCAGGCATGTTGCAAACGAGAGACGCCTTCCGTCTACGATACTTGCATGGTCACGCTCGTCGCAGATTATATAATCCTCCCTGCCACATACCACGGCAAGGACACCAGCATTTACGAAAAATCCTGTGGAAAAGCAGAGCGCATCATCTTTATGCTCATATTCTGCAAGTTCTTTTTCTAACTTTACATGCAAATCCAGCGTACCGTTCAAGAATCTGCTTCCTGCACATCCCGTTCCGTATTGGTCGATAGCAGCTTTCGCAGCCGCCTCCACACGTGGATCGCCAACCAAACCGGTGTACGCATTCGAACCGAACATCAATACTTTATGTCCGTCCATCTGCACTTCTGTACCCTGTTTTCCTGTTATTTCACGGAAATATGGGTAAATGCCCGCTTCCATATATTTCTGCGGCACACGATAATTCTTGTATTTCTCTTGTAAAAGTCCCATTATTTATATAGGTGTAGTAAACTACTTTTTATAATACTGGCTGCAAAGATACAAATTTTCATTGAAATATTAGCGTTTTATAAAGAAATATTCATTATTGGAGAAAATATATCCTTTTTTAATTGCTTTTATTACGGAAATTATTACTTTTGCACATTATGCCGAATAAGAAGAATATAATATTCATAATGAACCCTATTTCCGGCACAGTTAGCAAGGCTGGAATTCCTGGACTTATCGAGAAATATCTCGACAAGAGTAAATTTTCATACTCTGTCGAATGTACGAAATATGCAGGAAATGCAACAGAAATAGCTTTGAAGGCTAAAACCGACGGTATTGACGCTGTCGTTGCCATCGGCGGCGACGGCACAGTGAACGAAGTGGGAAAAGCACTGATACAATCTGACACTGCCCTGGGAATTATCCCGTGCGGCTCGGGAAATGGACTTGCACGCCACTTAATGCTACCGATGGAAATCAGAAAGGCCATTTCCGTCATAAACCAGTATGACATACACGATTTGGACTATGGGACTATTGACTCTCATCCTTTCTTCTGCACGTGTGGAATGGGATTTGACGCATATATAAGTATGAAATTTGCTCAGGCTGGTAAAAGAGGTCCTGTAACCTATCTTGAAAATATCCTGAAAGAGGGAATAAAATACGAGCCTGAGACTTACACCATAAAATCGGAAGAATTCAACATTACGCAAAAGGCTTTTCTCGTTTCATGCGCCAACGCATCTCAATATGGAAACAACGCCTATATAGCCCCCCAAGCATCAATGAGCGACGGACTGTTGGACGTCATCGTTATGGACCCTCTCGACATGCTGGATGCACCGCAAATTAGCATCGACATGTTTAACAAGACTCTTAACAAAAATACGAAAATCAAGACTTTCAAGTCGAAAAAACTCCATGTCGTACGAGAGAAACCAGGAGTTATACATTACGACGGCGACCCGATTATGGGACCGGAAGAAATAGACATAAATGTTGTAAGCAAAGGTATTAAAATCATCGTAAATCCTTTTGCAGACAAATCAAGACGACGACCAAATGCCGTACAGAATGCTTTCTGCGAAATTCTGAACGACATAAATGCCGTCAGGACTGACATTACGAAACAAGGCAAGCATATACAGACGATTAACAAGATGCTCCTGAAAAAACTGAATAAATAAAACTCGTTAAGCAACAAAAAAAACAACTCGTTAAGCAACAAAAAAAACGACCTTTAACACCACAAAAGAATGTCAAACAATTTCTTTCGCTTTAAACAATTTACTGTCTATCAGGACATCTGTGCAATGAAAGTAGGAACTGACGGCACACTACTTGGAGCATGGGCATCTGGAGGCGAAAGGATTCTCGATATAGGCACTGGCACCGGACTTATCGCGCTAATGATGGCACAGCGCTTTCCTAATGCCAACATTACGGCTATAGATATAGACGAAAAGGCTTGCCAACAGGCGGAAGCTAACTTTACCGATTCACCGTTTGCCATGCGAATTTCTACAATATGCGCTTCACTGCAAGATTACGAAAAGAGCTGCAAAGAAGAGACTTACGATGCAATTGTATGCAATCCGCCATTCTTCGTCAACTCTCTACTTTGCCCTGACGACCAGCGCACAACAGCACGACATGCCTCTAAGTTAAAATACCAAGAGCTCTTTCACGGAGTACAGCGTTTACTTACTGACAAAGGAATTTTCTCGGCTATAATCCCAACAAATTGTCTTCCGGATTTTGAAGAAGCTGCTTATTTATGCGGACTTAACAGAATAAAAAAATGTTCAATCAAAACAGTACCGAGAAAAGAAGCAAAAAGGGTTCTAATGTCATATTCTAAAAGTTCGGAATTTGAGTATTATGCTTCAGAGGAAAGTATTGACGACGGTAAGGGGAATAGAACGAAATGGTACTCTGACATAACATCAGAATTTTACTTGTAGCAAAAAATTGCAAATCGCATTTTATTCGAATACAAACAAAAGGCTTTTACCTGTTTAGAATTCCATAAAGCTTATTTTTATTTAAATAAGAGCAGAAGACTTTTTAGTCTGAAAAAAAAAGGTTAACTTTGCAAAATATTTTGCACTATAATTTTACAAGATTACAAAATAAATACAGTATATGAACAAATACATGAGCGGCACATTTTCTATGATCGCGGACTTCGATGGTGATATAAAAAATCTCTTCAACGAAAAGATTGAAGGAGATTTGCCGGTATTGGCAACAAGAAACCTTATGATGTTTCCGGGTGTCGTGTCTCCTATCATCATAGGTAGAAAACAAAGCATGAAACTCATTGAAACAATGCAAAAAAAAAGAAAGAATGCTATCTTTGCTGTTTTCTGCCAAAAAGAAGTTGACACAGAGAATCCTAAATTCGATGATTTGTACCACTACGGCGTATACGCAAAAATTGTAAGGACACTGGATATTCCAGGACAAGGAAATAATATTACTGTTATTGTACAAGCACTCGGAAGATGTACTCTCGAAAGCATAAAGAAAGACAGGCCTTACCTTATCGGTTCGGTTTCTGACGCTCAAGAAACTATGCCTGAAAAAGAAGACAATGTCTTCAAAGAAGCTATGGATGATCTCAGAAAAACGTCGATGACATTCGTAAGACAAAATGACGAGATTCCTAACGAAGCTATGTTTGCCTTACAGAATACCAACAACAATGTTATTCTGATAAATTATATTTGTTCCAACTTGCCTTTCTCTACAGAAGATAAAGCAAAACTTCTTTTCATGAATTCCATGAAAGAACGTGTTTTCGGCTTGCTAAAACTCCTTAACAGGGAAATGCAACTGCTAAAACTCCGACAAGACATCAGAAGCAAGACAAGGGAAGACCTCGATGAGCAACAGCGCGAGTATTTCTTGCAGCAGCAGATAAAGAACATAAAAGAAGAACTCGGTTCTGGAGAGGGTACGCCTGAGCGCAAGGAACTTGTAGAAAAGGCTAAGACTAAATCATGGAGCAAAGAAACTGCAGAAGTCTTCAATAAAGAACTGGAGAAACTGGACTTGCTTAACCAGCAAAGTCCAGAATATAATGTACAGCTTACTTATCTGCAAACTTTAGTTTCTCTGCCGTGGAACGAATACACTAAAGATGACTTAAACATTGACAAGGCAAAAAGAACTCTTGACTCTGACCATTATGGAATGGAAAAAGTAAAGGAAAGAATTCTGGAGTATATTGCCGTGTTGAAACTTAGGAATGACCTAAAGTCTCCAATTATATGCCTGTATGGACCTCCTGGAGTTGGAAAAACAAGTCTTGGAAAAAGTATTGCAAAAGCATTGGGGAGGAAATACGCCAGAATATCTCTGGGAGGACTTCACGACGAGTCTGAAATTAGAGGACACAGAAGGACTTACATCGGAGCAATGCCGGGAAGAATCATAAAGAATCTACAAAAAGTGGGTTCTTCAAATCCAGTTTTCATCTTAGACGAAATCGACAAAATTACTACAAATACAGTAAACGGAGATCCTTCATCTGCTCTGCTTGAAGTTCTTGACCCGGAACAGAACAAGGCTTTTCATGATAATTACATTGATGTAGATTACGACTTGTCTAAAGTCTTGTTTATTGCTACGGCTAATGATCTAAATACAATTCCACGACCTCTGCTCGACAGAATGGAGATTATAGAAATCAGCGGATACATCACAGAGGAAAAGCAGGAAATTGCCAAGAGACATCTTATCCCAAAAGAAAAAAACAATACAGGACTGGGAGATGAGAAAAAACTGACATTCACAAAGTCGGCTACAGAAAAAATCATCGAACAATATACGAGAGAAAGTGGCGTTAGACAATTGGAAAAACAAATTAACAAGGCTCTGCGCAAAATTGCTTTTGAGAAAGCAAAGAACGGCTCTCTTGAAATCTCGCATATAACTCCAACAGATATAGAACATCTACTTGGCAAAGCTCCATTCTATCGCGATATTTACCAGGGTAATGACTATGCAGGAGTTGTAACAGGACTGGCTTGGACAAGTGTTGGAGGAGAAATTCTGTTTATCGAGACCAGCCTAAGCAAAGGAAAAGGTTCTAAACTTACACTGACTGGTAATCTCGGGGATGTGATGAAGGAGTCGGCAATGCTCGCCCTCGAATTTGTCAAGGCACACTCTGATGTTCTTGGAATTGACTACAGAATCTTCGATAATTGGAATATACATATTCATGTGCCAGAAGGTGCCACCCCAAAAGACGGACCGTCAGCAGGTATTACGATAGCTACTTCCATTGCATCTGCGTTGACACAGAGGAAGGTAAGAAAAAATACAGCGATGACTGGAGAAATAACTCTCCGTGGCAAGGTGCTACCCGTGGGAGGCATCAAAGAAAAAATTCTTGCTGCCAAACGGGCTGGAATAACTGACATCGTAATGTGTCAAGAGAACAAAAAGGATATTGATGAGATTCCCGACATCTATCTCAAAGGAGTTTCATTCCATTATGTCGAAAATGTACTTGATGTATGGAAATTCGCACTTACTGACGAGATTGTTGAGAATCCTATACATTTTGACATTGAAGATGACAAGAAATGATAATTTCTAAAATAAATTATAACGCTTAAAGAAATAATAATGACCTTTGAACTTGAACATACAGATTCTGCCAGCGATGCAAGGACTGGTACTATTACTACCGCTCACGGAAAAATAAAAACTCCGATTTTTATGCCGGTCGGCACATGCGGTAGCGTTAAGGGAGTTCATTTTAGTGAACTTAGAGAACAGATTAAAGCTCAAATAATTCTTGGCAATACCTACCACCTTTATTTACGCCCCGGACTGGAGGTGTTGAAGGCGGCTGGAGGACTGCATAAATTCAACACATGGGACAGACCTATACTTACAGATAGCGGTGGCTTTCAGGTATTCTCTCTAACAGGCATTAGAAAGCTAAAAGAGGAAGGATGCGAATTTAGATCGCATATCGATGGCTCCAAACATTTTTTCACACCTGAAAACGTTATGGACACAGAACGTATAATTGGTGCGGATATAATAATGGCACTTGATGAATGTCCGCCAGGACAAAGCGACTACGAATATGCAAAGAAAAGCCTCGGTCTAACTCAACGCTGGCTGGACAGATGCATAAAGAGATTTAATGAGACTGAACCTTTATACGGATACGAGCAGACTTTGTTCCCTATCGTTCAGGGATGCACATATAAAGACTTGCGGCGCGAAGCTGCAAAATTTGTGGCTGACAAAGGCGCTGACGGAAATGCTATCGGCGGCCTTGCTGTTGGTGAGCCTACTGAGGTAATGTATGAGATGATTGAAACAGTTAACGAGATATTGCCAAAGGATAAGCCAAGGTATCTAATGGGAGTTGGTACGCCACAGAATATCCTTGAGGCTATTGAAAGAGGAGTTGACATGTTTGATTGTGTTATGCCAACCCGAAACGGAAGAAATGCGATGTTGTTCACTTACAACGGGACGATGAATATGCGTAACAAAAAGTGGGAAATGGATTTCTCCCCTATTGATCCTGAAGGGTGCAACACCGACAGAATCTATTCCAAAGCATATCTTCATCATTTGTTTAAGGCTCAGGAACTACTTGCAATGCAGATTGCAAGTATACATAATTTGGCATTCTATCTTAGACTTGTCACTGATGCACGTAAACATATTGAAGATGGTGATTTCGTAAGTTGGAAAAGGTCTGTCATAGATAACCTCGGAAGAAGAATTTAATTTTATTTCTAAAAATGAGAAGGAGTATAAGCTACCTACGGCGAATGGTAAAATACAGGAAAAGCCTTAAATGGCTTTTCCCCATCATGGCATGGATAAAAAAGCACTTTAAATGGCTTGGGGTACTTAACCCTGGCAGATATGTTAAAATCCTCGATTTATACATTATAAAGAAGTTTATTGGTACTTATATTTACTCTATCTTCTTGATAATATCTATATCTATTGTCTTCGACGTTAATGAGAATCTTGCTAAATTCTCACAGTACCACGCTCCTCTAAAGGCAATAGTTTTCGACTATTATATGAATTTCGTACCATACTATGCGAATCTTTTTAGTCCTCTATTTGTATTCATTGCCGTAATTTTCTTCACCTCGAAACTTGCAGGAAACTCTGAAATTATATCTATACTCGCCGCAGGAGTCAGTTTCAAACGACTCCTGAGACCATACATGATATCTGCCTTGCTAATTTCAGCATTGACTTTTTATCTCGGGGCTTATATTATACCTAAAGGTACAATTGTCAGACAGAATTTTGAGACCATGTATAAGAACAAGAAGAAAAACACTTCTGCCGATAATGTTCAGTTACAAGTTGGGAAAGGCATCATTGCATACATACAACACTACGACAATAACATGAAGAAAGGTTATGGATTCTGCTTAGATAAGTTCGAAAATAAGAAATTAGTATGCCACCTAACTGCCTCTGAAGTGCAATATGATACTATTTCAGAAAGCAAATACCACTGGAAACTGAGTAACTGGAGGATTAGGCAAATGCGCGGTCTGAAGGAAACAATAACTAGCGGAGCTGAAAAAGATTCCATTATTATGATGGAACCGACAGACCTTGTCTTTTCTAAAGGACAGCAAGAGACTTTTACCAGTCCTCAACTTAGGGAATATATAACGAAACAAATTGACCGAGGTTCAAGTAATGTAGTACAATACGAAGTTGAATATCATAAACGCATAGCCACGTCTTTTGCTTCATTTATTCTTACCACAATTGGCGTTTCCCTATCATCCAGGAAAAGAAAGGGCGGTATGGGAATGTATCTCGGCATAGGACTGGCCCTAAGCTTTTCTTATATAATGCTGCAAACAGTTTCAGCAACTTTTGCCATTCAGGCAAATACGCCACCTATGTTGGCAGCATGGATTCCTAATATTATATTCGCGTTAGTAGCTTATTTCTGCTATCGCAAAGCACCAAATTAAAAAAATATGGATTTTTACGATTTAGATTTGAGCGACAACACACTTGATGCTCTTGATGATATGAATTTTTCAACCTGTACTCCTATACAGGAAAAATGTATACCACAGATTCTTGAAGGCAAAGACTTGATTGGAGTAGCCCAGACTGGTACGGGCAAAACTGCAGCCTACTTATTGCCGATTTTAAGCATGCTTGATGACGGCGGCTTTCCAAAAGATGCCATAAACTGTGTAATAATGAGTCCTACACGCGAGCTTGCACAACAGATAGATCAAGCAATGCAAGGATTTGCATACTACATGGATGGTGTTACGAGTGTTGCCGTATATGGCGGAAACGACGGTAATAGATATGAGCAGGAATACAAGAGCATGAAAATGGGTGCTGATGTCGTTATTGCAACTCCCGGCAGACTCATCAGTCATATTAATATGGGTAATGTTGATTTCAGCAGAGTTTCATTTTTTGTACTTGATGAAGCTGACAGAATGCTTGACATGGGATTCTCTGAAGATATCATGAATATAGCGAAACTGCTACCTCTCACTTGTCAGACAATTATGTATTCGGCTACAATGCCACCAAAAATAGAACAACTGGCAAAGACTCTTCTTAAAAAACCTGTCATAGTAAAATTGGCAGTTAGCAAACCTGCAGAAAAAATCTTACAACAGGCTTATGTATGCCATGAGAACCAAAAAATGGCAGTCTTAAAAATGCTCTTTAAAGAACAAAAGCCTGAGAGAGTCATCATCTTCTCATGTTCTAAAATAAAAGTAAAAGAAATAAATCGTAATCTGAAACAGCTTGGAATAAATAGTGGCGAAATGCACTCCGACCTTAATCAAGCCGAGAGAGATGATATAATGTATAGGTTTAAGGCTGGACAAATTGATGTCCTTGTTGCAACAGACATCGTCGCACGAGGCATTGACATCGACGACATAACAATGGTCATCAACTATGATGTTCCACATGATGCAGAAGATTACGTACATCGCGTTGGACGTACTGCAAGAGCAAATAGAGATGGAAGGGCAATTACCTTGATTCGCGGAAGAGAGGTCGGAGATTTCATGAAAATTGAAAGGTTTCTTGGTAGAGAAATCGAAAAGCTACCAATTCCGCAATATATTGGCAAAGCACCGGAATACAAAGAATTTCCAAATGACGGGAAAAGAAGAAAAGGCAGATACAATAAGCGGAAAAGCAATAAAAATAGTAATAACAGGAACTACAAAAAAAATATAAACGTTAACAAGAAAAATAAAGTGCGGAAATCTGAAAAAGAAACAAATAATCCTAAAGGCAAAAGCACTAAAATGGACGAAAGTAACATTCAAAAGTAATAAAGAAACAAATTATAGTTAATAAAAAAATCCTGAAACTTTATGCTTCAGGATTTTTTTATTTAATTATTTACAGATCCTCCGACTATATCAAGCAATTCATTTGTAATTGCCTGCTGACGGCTCTTATTATACTGCAAGTTAAGATCACGCAACAATTCATCGGCATTGTCGGTAGCTGTCTGCATAGCAACCATTCTAGCAGCATGCTCAGAAGCATTGCTATCAAGAAGTGCCGTATAAATCATCAAGTGGGCCAGCTTAGGAATAAGAGTTCTTAATACAGTCTCCATATCTGGTTCAACGATGAAATTATCATTAAGTGGCTTAACAGATACATCTGCCTTTTTCTCCTCTCGAGCATTTTTACGCAAATATTCTTGCATCTCTGGAGTAACCGTCTTATGAGTCAAATCTCTATCATTGTCCTGTCCAATAACTTCATCAACAGCAATAGGCAAAAAAGTCTTACGCTGAAGAATCTGAGAACCAGCACTCTTAAAATGATGATAAATCAAATCAACACGATCAATCTCACCTTTAAGAAACTTTTCTCCGAGTTCATGAGCGATCTCAACACATTGAGAAACATTTGGCTTATCCGCAAGATCAGTAAAATCGCCAGCACTCTTAAGCCCCATTTTTGCAACCTGCTCCGCAACTTTTCTACCAATCGGGTAAACAATAATGTTCTCTTTACCAATAGAAGAATATTCATCTACTGCATGATTTAACATTTTTACCACATTGGCATTAAAACCACCACAAAGACTGCTATTAGAAGAAAAGACTACAAAGGCAACATGCTTTACATGACGAACCTCACTGAATGCCGTGTGAGCATCAGCCTCACTTGCAAGAAAAGTGCGAAGGATTCTCTCAAGCATATTCTCATACGGAAGCATATTTTCTATCATCTGCTGCGCATGATGCAACTTAGAAGATGCAACCATCTTCATCGCACTCGTAATCTTACGCGTACTGTTCACCGAGGCAATTCTGCCTTTAATTTCTTTCAGTGACGGCATAGGCTACTACTTTTTATATTGTCCAGCAATGTCTGCCATTACAGCCTCCACAATGCCTGTCACCTCATCATTGATGACACCAGACGAAAGTACATCAATAACATCTTCCTTGTGAGAAGTGCGAAGCTTGTCAAGGAAAGCATCCTGACATTCACGGACTTTATCTACAGGCACATCATGCATCAGTCCATGAGTTCCACAGTAGAGAATTGCAATCTGCTCACCTACAGGCATTGGAGAATATTGAGGCTGAATAAGAAGCTGATTGTTCTTACGACCCCGATCAAGAGTCATTGCCGTTACAGCATCCATATCACTTGAGAATTTTGAGAAAGCCTCAAGTTCACGATACTGAGCCATATCAATTTTCAGCGTTCCTGCAACCTTCTTCATACTCTTAATCTGAGCGGAACCACCTACACGACTTACAGAAATACCAACATTGATTGCAGGACGGAATCCTTGATTGAACAAATCAGTCTCAAGATAAATCTGTCCATCAGTGATTGAAATCACATTTGTAGGGATATATGCCGAGACGTCGCCAGCCTGTGTCTCAATGATAGGAAGTGCTGTAAGAGAACCACCTCCCTTAACATGACCTTTCATGCATTCAGGAAGATCATTCATGTTCTCAGCAATCTCCTGCTGATCATTAATACGTGCCGCACGCTCCAATAGACGACTATGAAGATAGAAGACATCGCCAGGATATGCTTCTCGTCCAGACGGACGACGCAAAATCAACGATACCTCACGATAAGCCACTGCCTGCTTTGATAAATCATCATATACAACAAGAGCAGAATAGCCGCGATCACGGAAATATTCACCAATTGCAGCACCGGCAAAAGGAGCATAATACTGCATTGCTGCAGGATCAGCAGCTGTTGCCGCCACAATAATAGAATAAGGAAGGGCACCATGCTCTTTTAGATTTGCAACAAGAGCAGCAACAGTAGAAGCTTTCTGTCCAATAGCAACATAGATACAATATACAGGTTTTCCTGCCTCATAGAAACTCTTTTGGTTTATAATAGTATCAATTGCTATAGCCGTCTTACCTGTCTGGCGGTCACCAATAATGAGCTCACGCTGCCCACGGCCGATAGGAATCATTGAATCAACAGCCTTTAGACCTGTCTGTAAAGGTTCTTTTACAGGCTGTCTATAAATAACTCCAGGAGCCTTACGGTCAAGAGGCATTTCAAAAGAATCAGTCAAGTCAATATCACCTTTTCCGTCAATGGCTTGTCCCAACGGATTAATGACACGACCAAGCATATTGTCGTTAACACGAATAGAAGCAATACGCTTCGTACGCTTAACAACCATTCCTTCCTTTATGCCTTCTGTAGACCCAAGAAGGACACATCCTACATTATCCTCCTCAAGGTTCATCACGATAGCCATAGTTCCATTCTCGAACTCGAGCAACTCATTAGCCTCTGCGTTTCTCAAACCATAGATTCGAGCTACGCCATCACTAACTTGAAGCACGGTACCAACCTCATCAAACTGCTGATTATTATTAATACCTTGCAGCTGTTCGAGAAGAACCTGTGACACTTCGCTTGGTTTAATTTTATCTGACATAATAATGCTTTTTTATTAATTAAGCTTCGACAATATGGACTTAAGCTGACTCTTGATACTTGCATCCAGACGATATGTGTCATATTCAAGCACAAAACCGCCAATAAGTTCAGAATCAACTGCGGTAGTGAATTCTACCGAACCATTTGTCTTACTTTCTACTAACTTCCGCAGCTTTGCCTCTGTATCAGAGGACAAAACTGCAGCCGTTGAAAGTTTTGCACGAATCAAGTTATTCTGCTTTCTGTACAGAGTAATAAACGAGTTGGCTATGAACTGCATAATACTCCCCCTATCCTCCTTCAGAACGAGACGGAAAAACCTTTTTGTCAAGTCTGAAGATGAATTGCCAGAAGCAGTAATTAGCAATTCCTCCTTCTGCTGTTTAGAGAGCATAGGATTAGCTATGGTGACACTCAGTTCGGGCACATTAACATATTCTGCGGCGAGAGTCTGCATGTCAGCATAGACCTGCTCAGACTGCTTCTCCAAGTTGCTTGCCTTGAGCAAGGCTCGAGCGTATCTAACCGATATTAATCCTAAATCCATCCTACTTATTTATTTAAATTAACTTCATCGAGCATAAGATCTATGTAGTCCATCTGCGCCTTATCAGTATCGAGTTTCTTGCGAAGAATTTTCTCTGATACTTCAACGCTCAATATGGCTACCTGCTTACGGATATCGCTAATTGCGGCTTTTTTCTGAGTTTCAATCTCCTGTCGCGCTTCATTGATGATACGCGCACTCTCCTCTTTAGCTTTATCCTGAGCATTTTCCAAAATAGCCTCGCGTGTCTCTGCAGCTTCTTTTAAAATAGAAGCCTGTTTCTCACGCGCTTCCTGAAGGATTTTCTCGCTCTCTTGCTTTATATTCTCAAGTTTGAGCGAAGCCTCATGTGCTTTCTGCAAACTCTCGTCGATATATTTCTTACGTTTCTCTACCATCCCAACCATTGCGGGGAATCCAAATTTGGCAAGAACGAAGAATACGACCAAGAATGCCAAAAGCATCCAAAAGAGCAATCCTGGATCAGGAGTCAATATTGATGGCAAACTTGATAAATCCATTTGCGTTATTTTACAAACACGAGTTCTTTAGCTAACTCTATAACGTTTAACAGTCTCCTTAATTTTTTACTTGATAAGGAATGCACACGCTACAATAGCGAACAAAGCACAACCTTCAACAAAAGCGGCTGTAAGAATCATGTTTGTCTGGATTTTTCCAGTAGCCTCAGGCTGACGTGCAATAGCGTCCATTGCGCTACCACCAATCTTACCAATTCCTAAACCAGCACCAATTGTTGCAATACCTGCTCCGAGACCGCAGCCCAGCTGTGCCAGACCTTCAGCAGCCAAAAGTGATGAAATAATCATAATTCTTAATTTTTAATTTGTTATTAATTTTTATTTTATTCTTTATTCCTATAATTATACATTATTCTTCCTCCTTGTGTGCCAGACCAATAAATACAGCACTCAGAAGTGTAAACACATACGCCTGAATAAATGCCACAAGAACCTCAAGGGCATTCATAAACAGCATCATAATACAACTGACAAAATTCAGTCCGATACCAAATCCGACTCCCATAGACCATCCTAAGAAGATCACACAAGTGAAACTCAATATAATAGCATGTCCTGCCATCATATTAGCAAAAAGACGAACCATAAGAGCAAACGGCTTTGTGAAGACACCAAAGAATTCTATCACTGGCATCAACGGAACCGGATACGCTTTAAGGAAAACAGGAACATTTGGCCAGAATATATCTTTCCAATACTCCTTGTTTCCAAAAAGATTTATTGCAACCATCGAACAGAATGCCAAGAAGAAAGTAATATTTATGTTACCTGTAACATTTGCACCTCCAGGAAAAATTGGGAGCAACCCCAAAAGATTTGTCGTGAAGATAAAGAAGAATACAGTAAGAAGATACGGGGCATAGGGCTTAAAATGCTTTTCGCCAATTGAAGCCTTAACGACATCATCATATATCATCATTACAAACATTTCCATCAAACCGACAAAGCCACCAGGTGCATTACTTTTCTCGTCACGTTTCTTATACCAATGGGCACAAGACAAGAAAACAGCAATTAACACAAAGACAACAATCCAAATCTGAGCCACAGTTTTTGTAAAGCTCAAATCAAGAGGACGAACCGAAGTGTTATCTGGCATTTTCTCATAAATCTTACCATGATGTTCAGCATCAAAATAGAATGGTTTTGGAAGATTTTCAGCACTTCCAAAATACCACTCACCTGTATTAGAGCTACGAACAATTACAGGAAGATGAATACTAAGACTCTTTCCTCCGAATGTTGCAATATGCCAATCATACGAATCAGATAAATGCTCTAGTACAATTTCCGGTATATCAAGTTTACCATCATCCGCTTTATTACTATTTGCTGTAGCAACAAGCGGAATCAGAACAAGCACCACAAGGATAAATAATGACCTTAATTGTTTCATAATCAAAGTTTATTTTTCTTTTGTATAATCACACTTAGAGTGAGAATTTGAAACATGCGAGAAGAACACTGAATGGTGTACTAAAAATACAAAATAAAACATCATGAACACAATGCAAAACCTTAGCATCTGTTCCCTGCCAACTATAAGATAGCAGATGAACAATGTAAACAATGCTATTAACATGCGAAAACCAGACACAGCGGTGTAAAACGTCGTTAAACCTTCCGGATTATTGCTTGCAACCTTTTTCCAAACCAATCCATCAGCGATTTCAACAACAAGAGAAAAGACTACACTCACAAGAAGTGGAGTTCCAAGCTCAAGTCCGGATATGAGAAATGTGGTACAAATAGTCACACCCGAAAGTATAACCAACAAAGCAAAGCTCTGCAATATATACCTTTTACAACATCTCTCTATATACTCTATTTCCAACATGTTAAGCGAAAGCATTAAAGTTCAACACAAATGTTCACGACATTCTTCTGCACCTCGACAAACCCCATTGAGGCATCCATCTCATGCATTCCCTCAGAGTCGTGAAATTTAATTCGTCCCTTATCCAAAGTCGAAATAATCGGCGCATGATTTGGAAGAATCTCAAACTCGCCATTAGTCCCAGGGACAACAACACTGTCAACCTTACCGGCAAATTCAATTTTCTCCGGAGAGACGATTTTTAAATCTAAACTCATCATATCTCAACAATTTTAGCCATTAACTTTTGCAGCTTCAAGCAACTTCTTACCTTTCTCAATAGCGTCCTCTATTGTACCCACATTAAGGAAAGCCTGCTCTGGAAGGTCATCTACCTTACCATCAAGAATCATATTAAAGCCCTTGATAGTTTCCTCTATTGGCACCATGACACCAGGAATACCTGTAAACTGTTCAGCAACTGTAAACGGCTGAGACAGGAAGCGCTGTACACGACGTGCTCTATTTACAGTGAGCTTATCTTCATCAGAAAGCTCATCCATACCAAGAATAGCAATAATATCCTGAAGTTCTGTATATCGCTGCAAGATTTCTTTTACACGCTGTGCACATTCATAATGCTCTTTTCCTACAATCAGCGGATCAAGGATACGGCTAGTTGAACCTAATGGATCAACAGCAGGATATATACCAAGCTCAGCGATCTTACGACTCAATTCTGTAGTTGCATCAAGATGAGTAAATGTAGTTGCCGGAGCTGGGTCTGTCAAGTCGTCAGCAGGTACATAAACAGCCTGTACTGAAGTAATAGAACCCTTCTTTGTAGAAGTGATTCGTTCCTGCATGGCACCCATCTCACTTGCCAAAGTAGGCTGATATCCTACAGCTGAAGGCATACGTCCAAGAAGTGCAGAAACCTCCGATCCGGCCTGTGTAAAGCGGAATATATTATCAATAAAGAACATTATATCCGCAGCTTCACCATTCTTTCCTCCATGGTCACGGAATTCCTCAGCAACGGTAAGTCCTGAAAGTGCGACAGAAGCACGTGCGCCAGGTGGTTCATTCATCTGACCATAAACAAGTGTAGCCTGACTCTTTTGCAGTTCTTCCTTATCTACAAGGCTAAGATCCCATTTACCTTCTTCCATTGCCTTTTTAAACTTTTCGCCATAGCGAATAACGCCAGACTCAAGCATATCTCGGATAAGGTCATTGCCTTCACGGGTACGTTCGCCAACACCAGCAAATACAGAGTATCCGTTATGTCCCTTGGCAATATTATTGATAAGCTCCATGATAAGCACAGTCTTACCGACTCCGGCACCACCGAAAAGTCCAATTTTACCACCTTTCATATAAGGCTCAAGCAAATCGATTACCTTTATACCAGTGGCAAGCATCTCCTTATGAGTAGAAAGTTCATCAAACTTTGGAGCCTCTCTATGAATAGGATATGCACCCTTCATATCAAGAGTTTCCATACCATCAATAGGCTGTCCGATGACATTCATCATACGACCTTTAATCTGCTCACCGGCTGGCATAAGGATTGGGGCACCTGTCGATACCACTTCAAGTCCACGCTGCAAGCCATCTGTGTTGTCCATTGCCACGGTGCGTACAGTATCTTCTCCGATATGCTGCTGAACTTCAATAACAAGTTCTCGGCCATCAGGACGTCTTACTTTCAGCGCGTCATGTATTTTCGGCAACACATTCTCCGGATTATCCCCCTTAACATCGAAGTATACGTCGATGACAGGCCCGACAATCTGGGAAATACGACCAATTCTTTGTGACATATTTTTTATGTTTTAAATATTAAATCTACATTTCTACTGGATACATGGAAGTTTATCATAGAATATCTTTCATGTTTCTCAGATTATGGCAAAAGGAAAACCTAAAGCCTAAAGATAAGCCAAGCGGTATAATAAATTATGTTTTTAGTAGTTTTATATATCGATCAGCTTTATCGGCTGCAAAAATAACAAATAATTTTAATCCTCCAATATTTTCTGCCAATATTTATTGTTTTGTAATACCCTTTTAAACCATTTTCAAAGACTTATGTCCTAAAAACAAGTATATACAAACTTTTTTGGCCCAAATAATGGAGGATTAAATGTACATTTTTAAATGCTCAGTTCATCAAGCACTGTAATCAGTTTTTTATCAAACGGTTTGTCAGAACGGATAGCATCAGTAAACGGCACATATACAATTTCATTATTTCTTACACCAACCATAAGATTTCTCTGTCCCTGCATAATTGCCTCGATTGCCCCTACTCCAGTACGACTTGCCAAAATACGGTCGTGTGCAGAAGGACTTCCGCCACGCTGCAGATGTCCAAGAATAGACACACGTACATTATAGTCTGGGAACTCCTTATGAACACGGTCTGCATAATACAGAGCGCCACATTTCGGGCTCTCGCTAACGATAACGATACAGCTTCTCTTACTCTTTCTTATACCACGTTCCATAAAGCGAGTCAACTGGTCAACATCTGTTGAATCTTCAGGAATAATAGCGGCCTCTGCACCACTTGCAATAGCACTATTTTGTGCGAGGAAACCGGCATCACGTCCCATTACCTCAACGAAGAATATTCGTTCATGGCTTACCGCAGTATCACGGATTCTGTCGACACACTCTACAATAGTGTTCAAAGTTGTATCATAACCAATTGTTGAGTCTGTACCATAAAGGTCATTATCAATAGTACCAGGAAGTCCGATACAGCATACATCATGCTCCTCTGCAAACAATTTGGCTCCCGTAAGAGAACCGTTTCCTCCAATTACGACAAGAGCATCAATCTTATTCTTCACAAGATTTTCATATGCTTTCTTTCGTCCTTCCGGAGTCTCAAACTCCTTACTGCGAGCAGTACGAAGGATTGTACCACCACGATTGATAATTCCACTGACATTCTCTGTTGTGAAATCTTTAATTTCGTTGTTTATCAATCCATCATAACCGCGGAAGATACCCTTAATCTTAAACCCATTGCTAATACCAGCTCGAGTCACCGCACGAATCGCTGCATTCATTCCAGGTGCATCGCCTCCAGAGGTGAGCACACCAATAGTTTTGATTTTCATAATTATTATATACCTATTAAATACCTGTTATGCTAAAAGCACATTCAATTAATATAGTTAGTTATTCTCATCCATCAGTTTGTCAAGCAAGCATTGAGACTGTCCACATAAAAGCAAGTCCAAGCCCCCAAGCCACTATAGACATCACACCGGCATTACGGAGATACCACCCCACATGTACGCGTTCCATCCGCATAAATGCAAGTCCACTCATCGAGCTAATGAGCAAGAAATTTCCTGCAACCGATGCACTGTATCCTATTATTTTCCAATACATTCCATTACGGACAAAATTTTCCAAATAGTCAGAATCCGAATACATTCCCAGTTGGGTTGCATCCATTACGTCATGCAAAGAAAAGAAGCTTGCAAGTGTCGCAAAAGTATCGAGGAAAGCGCCGAACATCGCTGCCAACACACCGAACGCCCAAACATTATGTATTGTATTGTCACAAAACTGTGTCACAACCGATACAAAACCGGTTTCAACAACGACTCCAATAGCCAACATCACACCCAAGGTAAACAATATCATCTGCAGAACGCCATACTGTAATACTCTTGGTATCTTACGCTGAATCATTTTGTCTACATCCATAAGTTTGCGATTTACAACTTCATTAACGACCCAAAGCAAAGCGAGCACGCAGAGTGCACCAAGGAACGGACTTAACTTTGTTATATTATGGAATGTCGGGATAAACCATAGCCCCCCAATACCGACAAAGAGCATTAATATCCGTTGCCATCTGTTGAGTTTCGTATCATCGCCACGATATGGTAATGCCACCTCATTTATCTCTACCCTATCCTTTAGTTGTCGTCCTAACCACCATACAGGAAGGCATAATGAAATCAGACATGGAACCGCAAGCCACGATGAATATTTTGTTGCATCTATTGCCCCATTATTCCAGAGCAACAATCCGTTAGTATCTCCAATAACGGTCAAGGCCCCACCACAATTTGCAGAAATGACAATAGCCGCTCCATATACGACTCTTTGCCTACGACTGGCTATAAGCTTATGCATCACAACAAGCATCATTGTAGTAGTAGTAAGATTATCGAGATTTGCCGATATTATGAATGTAATGGCAGCTATCATCCACAACAAACTTTTACTCTTGCGAGTCCTTAATACAACGGTCAGGAAATCGAAGCACCCATTGTTGTTCAATATCTCGACAATAGACATCGTTGCAAGAAGAAAAAGAACGATTTCTGCACCCTTACCCACATATGACAGGAAAATATTCTGCGAAATAAACATTTTTACATTTCCCGCTGTAGGTGCAACTCCGGCAAGAAAATCAGCATATTCACGAGGATGCTGCGATACAACGAAATCGGTTCCATAACAGATATATAAAACCCAACCGACAGCGCCTGCGAACATTGCCACGGCAGCTCTGTTAACTTTCATAAGCCAACTTGTTGCAATAAGAACATAGGCAATTAACAATATAGCTACTATCACTAGGGTCATATTTATCTTATATAATTCCGGACAAAAGTACTAATATTTTTTTAATCTCAAAACTTTTTACAATATTTTTAATCTGCTTTAATTGTATTTTAATCACAGAAAGAAACATGACTTTCATTTACTGATTTATATCAATAAAAACACGAAAAATTTCAACATTTTAGTTATGGGATAGTTACATATTTTTAAAATTTTCGTCAAGAAATTAAATAACAAATCTAAAACTATTATCTTATGAAGAACTATCCAAAAATAGGCATCCGCCCCATCATAGACGCACGACAGGGCGGAATCAGAGAGAGTCTTGAAGGAAAAACAATGAATATGGCTGTTGCTGTTGCAAAGCTCATCTCCGAGAACTTGAAGAATGGCGACGGTACGCCTGTAGAATGTGTCATTGCTGACACCACAATAGGAAGAGTCGCCGAAGCTGCACAATGCAGTGAAAAATTTGAGCGCTGCGGTGTTGGAGCGACTATATCTGTAACTCCTTGCTGGTGTTACGGCTCGGAAACAATGGATATGAATCCGACATATCCTAAGGCGGTATGGGGATTTAACGGTACTGAAAGGCCTGGTGCCGTGTATCTTGCAGCGGTTCTTGCTGCTCATGCACAAAAAGGACTACCAGCATTTGGCATCTATGGTCACGATGTGCAGGATTTGGACGACAATACCATACCTGAGGATGTTAAGGTGAAAATTCTCCGCTGGGCCCGGTGTGCTCAAGCTGTTGCAACAATGCGCGGAAAATCATATTTATCTATTGGTAATGTTGCTATGGGCATTGCCGGCAGTATTGCCAATGCTGATTTTATGCAAGAATACCTTGGAATTAGAGCTGAACAGGTTGATATGACTGAAATTCTGAGAAGAATAGAACTCGGAATCTTTGACAAGGAAGAATTTGAAAAAGCTATAGAATGGGTACACAAATATTGTAGGCCCAATGAAGGTGAGGATATCGGCAACCGCGAGGAAAAGAAAAAGAACAGAGAAGAGAAAGACCAAGACTGGGAATTCGTTACTAAAATGGCTATGATTTTCCGTGATCTCATGAAAGGTAACGATAAACTTAAAGATAATGGATTCTACGAGGAGGCTCTCGGACATAACGCTATTGCTGGAGGTTTCCAGGGGCAGAGACAATGGACTGACTATAAACCGAATGGTGATTTTGCTGAAGCAATGCTTAATACATCATTTGATTGGAACGGAATACGTGAATCTATTGTATTTGCAACGGAAAACGACACTTGTAACGGACTTACGATGTTATTTGAACATTTGCTTACTAACCGTGCAGCAATATTCTCTGACGTGAGAACTTACTGGAGTCCGGAAGCCGTGAAGCGTGTAAGTGGCAAGGAACTTACCGGCAGAGCTGCCAACGGAATTATTCACCTGATAAATTCTGGAGCTACAACCCTTGACGGCACAGGACAATGCTCTGACAAAGAAGGTCATCCTACGATGAAGCAACCTTGGGAAATCAGCGACAGTGAAGTTGAAAAATGCCTTAATGCAACAACTTGGTATCCTGCTAACAGGGATTATTTCCGCGGCGGAGGCTTCTCATCCAACTTCCTGACTAAGGGAGGCATGCCTGTTACTATGGCGCGCCTGAATATTATTAAAGGACAAGGACCTGTCTTGCAAATTGCCGAGGGATGGACAGTGGATATCGACCCGGACATTCATAATATTATAGACAAACGCACTGACCCTACATGGCCTACGACTTGGTTCGCACCCCGTCTTTGCGACAAGCCTGCCTTTAAGGATGTGTATTCTGTAATGAACAACTGGGGAGCTAACCACGGCGCTATATGTTTCGGCCATATTGGTGCAGACTTGATTACTCTTGCTTCTATGCTCCGCATTCCTGTATGCATGCACAACGTTGAAGACGACATGATATTCCGTCCTTCGGTATGGAATTCTTTCGGAATGGATAAAGAAGGAGCTGATTTCAGGGCCTGCAAGAACTTTGGTCCACTTTATAAATAAAAACGTCTTTATTTTAACCTGACAAAGATATTACACTTCAAATATCTTCATCGCCTAAATTCCTACATTATTCTGAGGAATTTAGGCGTTTTGGTAAAATATGAACAATACAGGTTAGATAAAAATTTTATCATCATATTTAAAGAAAAATATTTTTCATGCGTTTTACCCTCACACCCTCACCCCAGGTCTTAACACACTGATAGTCAAAGCATAAGAGTGTGAGGGATAGTGTGAGGGATAAATGTTTACCCCTCACCCCTTAATACAAATGACCGGAAACGAAACAGACTAGCAGGTCTTAAAGTTCTTATTGGTTGGAACAATGAGTCTAAACGGCAGCAATTACCTCCATTAAATAGTAGTGGCACAAAAGATGCAGTTATGCTGCACCTTTGATGCAGCATAGAAATACCGACAGCGTTTGATAGCTACTCCATACCGGAAATCTTTTAGACATGCATTAAATCACACATTACGCTGTCGCTGACAAACAATCCTTTTCGTGTAAGAGAGAGACTTCTGTGGTCGACACTGTATTTCAAAAGTTTTGCTTTAACATATCTCAAAGCTTCACGCTCAAGGAAATCTAAATAATCTTTGCCAAAGCGTCTCTCAACCTCATCAAGAGAAACCCCTTCAACGGTGCGCAACCCCGTCATTATCATGTCATCATAGGAATTATCTTTCGTAAGCACTTCTATTTCTGCCGGAATATTACCACAAGAAATTGAATCGATGTATTTCCGAACATCACCTATATTCCATTGCCTTGTACTCCCATTAAAAGAATGTGCCGACGCTCCTAATCCAAGATACGGGACACCATGCCAATAGCTACTATTATGCTGCGAGCGGAAACCCGGCTTAGCGAAATTGCTAATTTCATAATGTTCGTATCCTGCGGCTTCAAGTCTATCTATAAGCATGTTAAACATTGCAAGACTTGTCTCTTCATCACATTCTTTCACTTCCCCACGCTGCAACATACCATAAAGGCATGTGCCCTCTTCAAACATCAAACTGTATGCAGAGATATGCTCGACACCAAGACTTAAAGCTTTATCAATATCATTTCTCCAAACTTCTAAAGATTCATTCGGGAAACCAAACATAAGATCAATACTTATATTTGGTATTCCTATATGCCTTAAACGCTCAACTGCCAATTTCGGCTGACTGGAACCGTGTCTACGTCTGGCAAATTTAAGTAAACCGTCTGAAAAAGACTGAACCCCCATACTTATTCTATTGACTGGAGAAGAAGACAAGAAAGAACAGAACTCATCTGTAATATCATCAGGATTACACTCTATTGTAAATTCTGCTACTCCATCAGAATTACCATACACCTTATTATATTTATATACGGCATTGAAAATTCTGTCCAAATCATCAACAGACAACACCGACGGAGTACCACCGCCAAAATATACAGTTGATACAGGTTCGCTTAAATAATCACTTCTAAGTTCAAGCTCCCTACAAATTGCATCAACATACGAATGACGCAAATCAAGCGACGTGGTTGAATAAAAGCCGCAATAAACGCATCGACTCTTACAAAATGGGATATGAATGTAAATTCCTGACATAAAACCTTACTTTTTTATGCAAAAGTACTAATATGTTTTAAAAAAACGATTTATCCTGAACTTTCTTTTGCAGAAAAAGAAAAAAACCGTAACTTAGAGCCGTTAAATCTAATATGGTCGAAAGAGGAAAGAAAAAAACAATTCTTTTTTACAGACGACACAAACTTAAATCTATAATAACATGAGAGTTTACCAGACAAATGAAATCAAAAACATCGCATTGCTTGGCAGTGCGGGTTCCGGCAAGACAACACTTGCCGAGTCTATGCTTTATGAAAGTGGCGTCATTAAACGCCGTGGTACGGTACAGGCAAAAAACACTGTATGCGACTATTTTCCAGTTGAGCAAGAATACGGCTACTCTGTATTCTCAACTGTTTTAAACGTAGAGTGGAACAATAAAAAGCTTAATATAATAGACTGCCCTGGATCTGACGATTTCGTAGGAGGAGCTATCACAGCACTTAACGTCACAGACCAAGCTCTTGTCCTTATTAATGGACAATATGGTCCTGAAGTCGGCACACAAAATATCTTCCGCTATACAGAAAAGCTCAAGAAGCCTGTTATATTCCTAATAAACCAACTGGATAGTGAAAAATGTGATTTTGACTCCATCATCAACTCGATGAAAGACATCTATGGTTCAAAATGCGTACAAATACAATACCCTATACAAACAGGACCAGATTTCAATGCCCTCATTGATGTTCTGCTAATGAAAAAATACTCTTGGAAACCAGAAGGAGGAGCTCCAATCATCGAAGACATACCTGAAGAGGAAATGGACAAGGCGATGGAACTGCACAAGGCTCTCGTTGAGGCAGCAGCAGAAAACGACGAGAGTTTAATGGAAAAATTCTTCGAAGAGGAAACCCTTACTGAAGACGAAATGCGCGAAGGTATCCGCAAGGGACTTATAACACGCTCAATTTTCCCTGTCTTTTGTGTATGCGCCGGCAAGAGTATGGGCGTACGCAGACTCATGGAATTCCTCGGAAACGTTGTGCCTTTCGTAAGCGAAATGCCAAAGATACACAATACAAGAGGCAATGAAGTTCCGGCTGACTCAAATGGTCCTACATCTTTGTATTTCTTCAAGACTGGAGTGGAACCACACATTGGCGAAGTGTCATACTTCAAGGTGATGAGTGGAAAGGTGAAAGCTGGAGACGACCTTACGAATGCAGACCGCGGCTCTAAAGAACGCATTGCAAACCTATATGTATGCGCTGGAGCCAACAGACAAGCTGTTGACGAGCTCGATGCTGGAGATATCGGATGTACCGTAAAGCTAAAAGACGTAAAAACTGGCAATACACTCAACGGAAAAGACTGCGACAACCGTTTCGACTTCATAAAGTATCCTAACTCTAAATACTCGCGAGCCATAAAAGCTGTTAACGAGGCTGAAACAGAAAAGATGATGGCTGCCCTGCTTAAGATGAGACAGGAAGACCCGACATGGGTTGTAGAACAAAGCAAAGAGCTGAGACAAACAATCGTACACGGACAGGGAGAGTTCCACCTGCGTACATTGAAATGGAGACTTGAAAACAACGAAAAAATAAATGTCGAGTATTCTGAACCAAGAATTCCATACCGTGAAACAATAACGAAACTTGCACGTGCTGACTACAGGCACAAGAAACAATCTGGTGGTGCCGGACAATTTGGCGAAGTACATCTCATAATAGAGCCATATGCAGAAGGTATGCCAGACCCGACATCTTACAAGATAAACGGACAAGAGTTCAAGATGAACATCAAGAACAAAGAAGTTGTAGATTTGGATTGGGGCGGAAAACTTGTATTTATCAATTCTGTTGTAGGAGGAGCTATAGACCAAAGATTCATGCCTGCCATCCTTAAAGGAATAATGGAACGCATGGAACAAGGTCCGCTGACTGGAAGCTATGCCCGAGACGTGAGAGTCATCGTATACGACGGAAAAATGCACCCTGTTGACAGCAACGAGCTATCATTTATGCTTGCTGCAAGGGCTGCCTTCTCTGAAGCATTCAAAAATGCTGGTCCAAAGATCCTGGAACCGATATATGATCTCGAGGTTTATGTTCCAGCAGACTTTATGGGTGATGTTATGAGCGACCTACAGGGACGACGAGCCCTCATAATGGGCATGGACTCAGAGGCTGGTTACCAGAAACTTCAGGCGAAGATTCCACTTAAAGAACTTTCAAACTATAGTATATCCTTGAGTTCTCTAACCGGTGGGCGTGCCTCATTCACTACAAAATTTGCAAGCTACGAACTTGTTCCGAATGACATACAGCAGCAGCTAATAAAAGCTCATGAGGAAGAAGTAGAAAATAAGGAATAATAACAATATAAAAAAACCGGGTGGTATTAACCATCCGGTTTTAAATTATATATAATAACAATTCATCGGAATAAGAACAAAAATCACTTAACCACTTTATTATCTACAGGAAAAACGACTGTAGGCTTAAAATTCTTAGCCTCCTCAAAATCCATGAGAGCATAAGCAATAATAATAACTGTATCGCCAACAAGACATTTACGTGCTGCTGCACCGTTCAGACAAATACAGCCACTACCACGCTCACCCTTAATTATATATGTTTCGAAACGTTCTCCGTTATTATTGTCAACAATCTGAACCTTTTCACCTGCAATAAGATTAGCTGCATCAAGCAAATCCTCGTCAATGGTTATACTACCCATATAATTCAAGTTAGCCTCAGTAACCTTAACACAATGCAGTTTGCTCTTCAAAACTTCAATAAGCATCTTCCCTACAATTATTTACAATTATATTTAATGTGATCAATCAAACGAATTGGCTTTTTCCCACAATAAACGGTAATACAACCTACAATATTATTCGAATCGCTCCAATTCTCCACATCGAGGAGTGTATCCCCATTTACAATGGAGAAATATTCAACTTCAAGACCGTCAACAGCATTAATGCTATCAACGACCCAATCGTGAGTTTCCTTCAGAGAATGGCTCTTTGCATATTCCAAACTCTCACTAAGATACTTGTAAATCATCGGTGCAATTTCTCTTTCATCAGTAGAAAGAAGAGTATTGCGTGAAGACTTTGCAAGACCATCAGCTTCTCTGACAATAGGACACTCCACAATCTGTACATTTAAGTCAAGATACCGTACCAATGCCTTTATTACAGCAATCTGTTGCCAATCTTTCTCACCAAAATACGCTCTATCAGGACGTACTATATAGAACAAACGACTAACGACTTGGCATACACCATTAAAATGTCCAGGACGATGGGCACCTTCCATTACAGTAGAAACTGGAGGAAATTCAAAATGACGTTTGTCTGGTACAGGATACATATCCTCTACACCTGGTGCAAAAACATAATCAGCACCTACGCTTTCAAGCAGACTACAATCAGCATCAAGAGTACGCGGATATGTTTTCAAATCATTTTTGTCATTAAACTGTGTAGGGTTTACGAAAACTGAAACCACTGTAACATCATTTTCCTTTACGCTGCGAGACACCAAAGAGGCATGTCCCTCATGAAGAGCTCCCATAGTGGGAACGAGACCGACAGTCTTCTTTTCCTTGCGAGCAGCAAACAACTCATTCTGTAGATCTACTATCTTATGAAATACTTTCATTATTTAAATATTATACGTTATGATAATTCTTTGTAACGAACGTTCTAACATCCATAGAACGGAACATCACTGAAAATCGATGCAAAATAACAACATTTTTCTTAAACGAGAAAGAATATGTATAAAAAAATGCCAATAAATATTGATTTTAAGCGATTTTTCAATAATGTAGAAGTTTAGTAAGTTTTTTTTCGTACCTTTGCAACATTAAAACAAAAAGAGATGAAGGCAAAAAAAATTTTATTTATCAACCAAGAGATAAAACCATACGTACCGGACAGCGATTTGTCGCTAATAGGAAGACAACTTCCTCAAACTGCCATTGAAAATGGCTATGAGATACGAGCCTTTATGCCAAAATGGGGAAATATCAATGAAAGAAGAGGCCAATTGCATGAAGTCATACGTCTGTCGAGAATGATGATCATATTCGATGAAACCGACCATCCTCTGATAATAAAGGTTGCATCTATACCATCAACAAGGATACAGGTGTATTTCATAGACAATGATGACTATTTTACAAAGCGTCAAATGGCATGCGACGAAAACGGCAATGAATACAACGACAATGGCGAAAGGTCTATCTTTTTTGCAAGAGGAGTTCTTGAAACTATCAAAAAGCTACATTGGAATCCCGACATCATCCATTGTCAAGGCTGGATAGGTTCTATCATTCCATATTATGTAAAGACTGCATATAAAGACGAACCGTCTTTTGCAAATGCAAAGATAGTAACTTCACTTTTCGGCAATGGCTTAAAGAACGATATTGAGCCAACATTCCGACAGTGTCTTGAATTCAAAGACGCTCATAGCGATGTTCTTAACAACTATAACAAGAAATTTGACTTTACTGAATTCCAGAAATTCGCCATCGACTATTCAGATGGTGTAGTAGAAGTTGGAGAAGGTGTCAATAAAGAGCTCGTAGAATATGCAAAAGAAAAAGGTATGCCGTTCCTGTCTCAACCAAACGTAGCAGAAATCAATGCCGAGGATTACGACAAATTCTACGAAAAAGTTTTTGAAAACAACAAATAAAGAAAATTCTGTAAGGATAATACACACGCAAGCCCGCTCTGTCACAATTAAATAGGCGAGCTTGCGAAATTTTTAGCGAATTTATGAAAATTAGCAGAATAATATTTACACTCGCCATCCTTTCTACATGTCTATTTGCATGTGATGACAACACTGATGGTATAGGTTCTTCCATTATCGACAATCTTGACAACGTAGATGTAACTTGCGACACATTCTCTGTTGCATCAAAAACTGTTGAGGCTGGACCTGTATATTCTAGAAGCTCAACCGGTTATCTTGGGAAAGTAAAAGACCCTGAGACAAATGCATATATCAAAGGAGACTTTACTACACAGTTCTATACTCTTGAGGGGACTCAACTCCCTGACAAAGAGTCTATAGCGAGCAAACTAAAAAACGGGGAGATAATTGCTGACTCATGTGTAATATATTTATACTATGACAATTATTTCGGCGATTCTCTTTCGACTATGAAAGTTAAGGCAATGGAACTGAAAAAGCCCATGGAGGAAAAGGGAAAATACTATTCTGACTTTGACCCTGAAACACTCTGTCGTACAGATAAAGGAGCCGTAAATGTGAATAAGACCTATACCCTCTACGACTTAGCCGCAGATACTGTAGCAAAGAAAATAAAAATAAAATTGCCAAACTCTACTTTGGACAATGAAGGAAATATAAAGAAATATGCATACTATGATCAAAACCAAAAGCCTTATTATAATTATGGTTCATATCTGATGCATAAATTCTATGAAAATAAAGACAATTACAAAAATACATACGCCTTCATACATAAAGTGTGTCCTGGCTTTTACTTTAAGTCTACAGACGGTTTGGGTTCCATGGCATATATAAACATGAGCCAGATGCTTGTCTACTATAAATACAAATATGAAAAAACAGCTGACGATGGAACGAAAAAAGATACTACTGTTAACGTAGTAACTACTTTTGCAGGAACTGAGGAAGTTATACAGTCTTCGAAAATCAGTGGCAATAATGGAAAAATTAACATCGAAGAGATTAATGACGACAGCAGCATATACACATACGAGAAATCGCCGGCAGGTCTCTATACTGAATTAGAGATTCCTGTTGATGAAATTTTCCAAAACCACGAAAATGATACAATAAACTCTGCAAGCATTGCTCTAAGCAAGGTAAATAACAACTCGTATGAAAAATACGGTTTCGGAGTGCCGTCCACACTTCTCTTGCTGCCGAAAGACACTTTGAAATCATTCTTCGAAGAAGGAAAACTTCCAGATAACAAGATTTCTTACCTCGCTACATATTCATCAACGAGTAGCACTGTTGGTACGGCGACAAACGCATATACGTTCCACAATATTGCAGATCTCATAAAATACATGAGAAGCCAGAGGGGGAAGAGAGAAGATTGGAACAAAGTATATGTTGTGCCAGTTTCTACCACATATGAAACTGTAAACACAAGGCAACAGTTAGTAAAAGTTGAAAACGACATGAGCCTAACATCGACAAGAATTGTTCGTGGTGACGGAAAGAAAGACCCGGATAATAAAAAAGACATTAAATTAAAACTAACAGTTATATATAGTAAGTTTCAGAAGAAATAATTCTTATGGCTGATAATTTTCTCGAAAGACATATGCGTGAATATGAAGAACGCAAAGCCAAATGGATTGCAAAGAAAAAGCATATAGTCAGAAGAGCGAAAACAAATATCGAAAAGCCTGAAGACGAGGCTTTATAGAATAACAGGAAGCATCATTTATGGTGCTTCCTTTAAGTCTTTTAATATCAAGATAAACAGGTTGCCATATCTATTATAACGAAATGATAAGAAAAATCAGACATATTCTGAATGTTATCGTATGGACTATCATTGGTTCATATATACTCTTGTCTGCCCTACTCCATATACCAGCAGTACAGAAATACACCGGCAACTGCGTGTCTATAGCATTGGAAAAGAAATTCGGTAATAAAGTCTACATAGAATCTGTTGACCTCGGTTTCCTAAATAGACTTATTATTGATGGCTTTAAATTCTACGACAAGAACGGTAAAGACATGCTACAAGCTTCCAGACTAAGTGTAAGCATCGACGTATGGCAACTTTTACAAGGTAAAATAGATATATCATCAGCACAAATATTTGGATTAAAAGCCAATTTGTATAAGAGGAACCTCAATGAAAAACCTAATTATCAGTTTGTTATAGACTCACTGTCATCAAAAGAGAAATCAGAATCAAAGTTGGATCTGCGTATCAATTCATTCATAATCAGGAATGGTGCCATAAGATACGACAGATTAGACATGCCATATATTGGAAACAAAATTGACCTTAACCATATAAATATAACACGCATCAGTTCTTCTATCTCAATTAGGGAGGTAAAAGAAAATAGTATCTGCTTCATATTAAAGAGGCTGTCGTTAATGGAAAGCTCGGGACTAAAGATAAACAACCTTACATTTTATCTGTCTGCAGACAAGAAGAATGCCGAGCTTAGAAATTTCAACCTAAATACTCAAAACTCGCATATAAATTCAGTTTTAACAAAAGCATCATATACTTTTGGAGCACAAGGACTTGATTTTAAGAGTATAAACGGACATGGAAATATAGAAGGAAATATAGCAATAAAAGACTTCAGTTTTCTTAATCCATACTTATCGAAATATTCTCCAAAGCTAAATATTGAAACAGATTATTCAATAAATAATGGCATAATAAAAATAAATAATCTAACATTAAACTCAGCTGACAAGTCAATAAGCCTGAAAGCAACAGGAATAATGCGACCATTCGAAAAATCAAAAAAATGGACCGCAAATGTACTATGGCTGAACATAGGGCAACACTTTATTACTAATGTTCATAAAGCTCTTACGGCAATGAATGTATCCTTGCCACAACAGGTAGAATGCATAAAGGAAATACATATAAAAGGGTCTGCTCGCGGGGCATCAAACAAGGCGGAATGCAACTCTATATTAGAAACTAATGTCGGATCGATTAAATCCTTGATAAAAATTGCAGGAGAAAGTTTAAGTATAAATGCCACAGCCAAAAATCTTAAAATTGGAGAAATACTACAAAATAAAGAAATCGGAGAAATAACAATAAGTCTAAATTCAAAAGGGAAGCTAAAAGGTGGAAAACTTAAGGAGTTAAATGCTAAAGGTTGCATAGAAAACATGCAACTTAAACAATACTCATACCAGAACTCGACCTTCAACATATCATATATGAGAGACGAAGCAAACGGAAGTTTCACAATTTCCGACCCCAATATAATTGCATCTGTAGGCGTAAATATAAAAAACTTAAAATACAAACCGAGCACTAATATAATTGCTAATATAGAAAGAATAAATCCAAGCAAACTTCATCTTTCTGAAAAATGGGGAAATGCAACTTTCAGTGCAGAAATTAATGCACATACTACAGGCAACAATAAGAAAAATCTCTGTGGAGAAATAAGCATTAAAGATTTCGTATATTCTTCAGCATCTGAAAGATACACGATAAAAGGTATAGATACAAAGATTATGCCTGAATTTCTGTCCGTGAAATCAGATTTCGGAATAATAGAAATAAAGGGCAGACACAACCTGCTGACACTTGACGAAAGTATCCTTGGAGCAATAAAAAATAAAATTTCAACGATTCCAGGTTTTGAGAAAGAAATATTTTCATCTGAAAACAATTTCACATTAAAAGCTAAAATAAATGAAACAAGATGGTTAAACATACTTGCAGGAATACCATTCCATGCGGATTCTGCAATAAATGTCTATGCCAATGTTGATGACAGCAAAAGAAGCATAAAGGCTAATGTCAAATTGCCAGAATTCACATACAACGGCAATAAATACCAGAATGGTGAAATGAACATTGACACAAGAAATGATTCCATCTTTACGAAACTAAATATAAAAAAGATACTTGACAAAAATGAAGATATATTACTGAACATTTATGCAAACGCTGCTAACAACAGGATAAGCAGTACATTGTACCTCGACTACAATACACCAACTCATATAAAAGGAACGCTCAACACACAGGCACAATTCTATAAAGACGACAAGGGGAAAAATACTGTACTTTTGGAGTTCTCACCGTCAACATTGATGGTGAAAGACTCCGTATGGAGCATAAGTCCATCAAGCATATTATACAACAAATCAAAAATACAATTCAACAACTTCTCCATTTCGCATGATAAGCAGCACATAAAAATTGACGGTATAGCAACTAATAACAGCAAGGATTCAGTATGCATAGATTATGCAGACGTTGACGTAAAATATATCCTCGATTTAGTGAATTTCCACTCTGTAACGTTCAATGGCATGGCGACGGGCAAGGCATATATGAAATCTGTTCTCAAAAATCCACAGGCTTATACAAAACTACAAGTTAAGGATTTCAAATTCCAGGACGGAAACATGGGTGTCCTATACGCAAACGTACGATGGAACAAAGACGCTAAACAAATCGATATTGACGCTGTTGCAAAAGAAAGTAAATATGCAAAAACTTTAATTGCTGGATATGTATCACCGGCAAGGAATTATATCGATCTCGGAATAACAGCACATAATACGAATATAGAATTTTTAAAAAGTTTCTGCGGAAGTTTCATATCAGACGTAAATGCACACGCCAACGGCTTCGCACAAGTATACGGAGATTTAAGTACCGTAAACCTTAGGGGAAAACTGATAGCTGACGGAAGTATTAAAGTCAGCACTCTCAACACTGTTTACAATCTAAAGAACGACACCATAGACATGGTGCCAAATGAAATTATGTTCAATGGCGACACAGTAACAGACCGTAATGGGAATATTGCAATTATAAGAGGTGCACTGCACCACAAGAATCTAACGAAGTTGACATACGATCTCGATATCGAAGCCGACCGTTTCTTATGCTATGACTTCAAATCTTACGGAAACAATTCATTCTACGGAACTGTTTACGGAACAGGGCAATGCAAAATAACAGGAAGACCACATAATATACGTTTCGATATAAACATGACCCCACAGCGCGGTTCTTTTATCGAATATAATGCCTCTGATCCAAATTCAATAACAGAACAGAATTTCATATCATGGGTTAATCACGACAATAATAAGAATACAAAAGATACAGAAGAAGCAAAAGCCACAGAAGATGAAGAAGTTCGTAATGGTTTAAAGATAAACGACGCTTCAGATATGCATCTTAACTTTAATATAAACACGACACCTGACTTTACATTGAGAGTCCTCATGGATAAAGCCAGTGGAGACAAAATAGCATTAAATGGCACTGGAGCAATTAAGGCAAGCTACTTCAACAAGGGTAGTTTTGACATGTTCGGTACGTATTTAATTGATCATGGTTCATATAATTTGACAATTCAAAATATTATAAAAAAAGATTTTCAATTCCAAACAGGAAGCAGTATTGTGTTCGGGGGAAATCCATTTAATGCACTGCTGAACCTTAAAGCAGTATATCCTGTAAATGGAGTTTCACTGGCAGATTTGAAAATCGGAAACAGTTTCAGCAGCAACAACGTACGAGTAGACTGCATAATGAATATCAGTGGTACCCCAGAAGCAATAAACGTGGATTTCGACTTCGACTTACCAACGGTAAATAACGATGCAAAGCAAATGATACGTTCCTTGGTTAACAGTGAGGAAGAACTTAATCAGCAAGTAGTATACCTGTTGGCTATAGGAAGATTCTATGTTGACAACAAGAACAACTCAACACAAGAAAATGCCCAGCAAAGTCAAACGAGTTTAGCCATGCAGAGTCTTCTGAGCGGCACAATAAGTCAGCAAATGAACAATATTCTCGGTACGGTGATAAAAGACAATAACTGGAATTTCGGTACAAATATCAGTACAGGAACAGAAGGATTTAACAATGCCGAGTATGAGGGATTATTATCAGGAAGACTATTCAGTAACCGACTGCTCATAAACGGACAATTCGGTTATCGTGATAATCCAAATACAACATCATCATTTATAGGCGACTTCGATTTGAAATACCTTCTTACACCATCCGGGAGTATTGCAATTAAAGTATATAACCAAACCAATGACAGATATTTTACAAAATCATCATTAAATACACAAGGCATTGGATTGATTATGAAAAGAGACTTCACAAATTGGAGGGAAATGTTTGGATTTAAAAAAAGGAATAAGTATAAAAAATAAATAGCTGCAAAAAGAATAGAGAGAGGTATAAATCAGGACCTCTCTCTAATGTTATCTAAATACTTATCTCTCCACTACCGAAGCAACGATGGTGGTTCTCATCATATACCACACAGAACTGTCCAGGAGCAACGCCATGAATAGGTTCCTCGGCATGAATAACAAAATGTCTGTCATCAACCTTCTCAATAGTTGCAGGATGATACTCTGGTGTATGACGAATTTTAAATGTAACACTTTCCATATCCACTTCTTTTGTTAGGAAATGGAAATCAATAACAGGAAAATCTTTCTTGTAGGCAGTCTGAGGGTCATAGCCATGACTAACATAAAGAATGTTCCACTTAACATCCTTCTTAACAACAAACCAAGGACCTCCACCAAAGCCAAGTCCCTTTCTCTGCCCTATTGTATGATACCATAGGCCACGATGTTCACCTATTTTCTTTCCCGTTTCAAGTTCAACGACATCACCTGGATTATCGCCAAGATAGCGGCGAATATAATCGTTGTAATTGATTTGCCCAAGGAAACAAATGCCCTGACTATCTTTCCTTTTGGCATTCACAAGATGTTCTCGTTCAGCAATTTCCCGAACCTCCCCTTTTTGAAAATGACCAATCGGGAAAATAGCCTTTTTTAGTTGCCAAGAATATATCTGTGCAAGAAAATCGGTTTGGTCTTTCACAGGGTCAGGACTCGTAACAAGCCATTTGTCTCCATTCTCATCAATCTCCGTCTGAGCATAATGTCCTGTAGCGATAAGGTCGTAATTATACCCCATTTTATCATGAAAGGCACCAAACTTTATCAATCTATTACACATAACATCGGGGTTAGGAGTAAAGCCGGCTTTCACCTTCTCCATAGTATATCTCGTTACCTCATCCCAATATTCTTTATGACAGTCTATAACCTGCAAACTGCAACCATACTTGTGGGCAACGGATGTTGCCATCTCAAGATCCTCCTCAGAAGAACAATCCCATTCTTCTTTCTCTTCCGGACCAATCTTTATATAAAAGCAATCGGGATGTATTCCATGACTCACAAGTTCATATACTACTACAGAGCTATCTACACCACCAGACAATAGAACTGCTATTTTCTTTTCCCTAAGATTTTCGAAATCCATCAGCTAAAATTTGTTTTTAATCTTTCAACTTTGAAAGTACATCATATATTCTCTGTACCGGCAACCCCATTACATTAAAATAACTGCCATTTAATGCTGTTACACCAATATATCCAATCCATTCTTGAATTCCATAAGCACCAGCTTTGTCAAAAGGTTTGTATTTCTTGATATAAAAAGAAATTTCCTCTGGTGTTAAATTCTTAAACGTTACATCAGTTGTAACATGAAAACTCGTTTTCTGTTTGGCAGTTGCAATACAAACACCGGTAGTAACTTGATGAGTTTTTCCACTCAACATTTCAAGCATTCGGCGAGCATCATCTGCATCCTTAGGTTTACCTAATATATCATTGTCGCAGATAACTACAGTATCAGCAGTAATCACAAGAGTATTACCGATAAGAAGATCTGTATATGCTGTCATCTTCTCTTCGGCAATATATTGCGCAACTTCATGGGGACTAAGATTATCAGGATAGTCCTCACTGACGCCTTTTCTGACTAAAACTTGAAAGTGGAAATCCAAGCCAGCAAGGAGTTCCTTACGACGCGGACTTCCACTTCCAAGAATAATATTATATTGTTCCAACATCCTTATTCAGAATCTCAAAAGTTAAAAATTCTAACCAATTAATTTAGAAATGATAGCCAAGAGTAAGTAATACTTGATGGCGTTTATTATTCACATCAACAGCATCACAGATATTATTCATACCCTCTTTGTCAGAATAGTACTCTGAAAAGGCATGGAAACGTCCCTTCTGTACGGAATACTGATATGCTAAATCTATAGAAAGTTTGTTCATCGTATATCCGATACCACAAGTTATTCTATTTGTGGAATCCCAGTTTGTATAATCGGTAGCCGAAGAGTAATACGTTCCAGGCGACTCAATGTATGAATCTTTATAGCCATCAGATTTATACATTGGTGACACATAGTTATATCCTAAGCGGACAGCAAGATCCTCTGTCGGTTTCATCTCAATACCAAACTTCAGAGTGCTTACTCCCTTCAATGTGCTCTCTGTATGACGGTTCATTTCATCATCAGAACTGCTTGAAGTGTAATACTCATCATAATACCAGTCGTATGAATCGCCATCATTGATACGAGAGTCAAGAGAACTATAATCGGCATATTCATAACCTGCACCAATAGCAAGGAAATCTTGCACAGTTGTACCTAAACTGAATCCGAATTTCCATGGAGTATACAGTTTAAAGTCATACGACTCACCACTTGGGTATGAGTTTCTTGTTCCATAATTCTTATCCAAATTATAATTGTCGATAGCAGAATAATTTGACGTGGTCAGATCGTACCAAATAGGAGTTGATACAGATAGACCTATACGGAACGGATTATCTTCAATTGGGCGTATAATTACACCAGCTTTAACATCAAATCCCGTACCGGTAATCTTTCGTTCATCCGTCATAGTAGTCCACCCCACACTCTTGTTTTCATTATTCAGCAAGTTTTCTGTATACTTACTATAGCCTTTATAGTGAACATCATGAATGCCGACAGTAATACCAAGATATACCCTGTCATTGATATTTCCGCTAATATTAAAATCGTACGTTCCTATATACCCCGTATGTGCACGATCAAATGTATAACCACTTGCACCAAGATATCCATTTATATAACCTGGAGACCCTGTAACAGGAAGCAAAGCATTGGAATACAAATAATCCGTTTGTGAGAATGTAGAAGAATTGCTTGTATATCCATCAGTTTTCTCAAGCAAATCAAAACATCCGTCCTGACTTTTCAAGTAAGTCAACTTATTCTGACTTGACAATCCATCCAGTTTTCCTGTGGCAGAGAGTATATAGTCAAAATTTCTACTCTTGTGGTAATTAAAGGCAAGATTAATAAACGAACTACTTCCGACCCTCTTAGAGTATACAAATCCAATTTGGTCGAAACTCATATTCGTCTTGTTCCCATTGGCAAAGCTTTTTCCATCCTGTTGTGAAACTACACCAAATGATACATTTGCAACAGAATGACGAAAAAGTCCGATACCTGCCGGATTTGACGAAATTGTGGAAATATCTGCTCCTAAAGCATCAAGTGCGCCACCCATGCCGACATAACGAGCTGTACCATTTAGATCTTGAGACGCAAGCTTAGCATTTTCATATGTTTCCTGTGCACTCGCTGATGTAAATGCAATCAATGTAAGTGCTGAAAATAAAACTATCTTTTTCATTGTTTTATCGATTTTGCTTATTTATATTTTATAAGGAAATAGGATTTACTGGAGTCATACATAGGCTCCAATCTATATCTCCCTATTTACCAACCACAAATTCTACCTGCGACCACCGAGATGGCCACCGCCGCCGGAGCGTCCGCCGCCACTAAAGCCACCGCCACGGTTGCCACCACCAAAGCTGCCACCGCCAAAGCTACTGCCACTATTGAATGAACCACGGTTAAAGGTAGATTCATTCCTGTAAGATTGGTTGAATTCACGGTTCTGGTTAAAATCACGGTTCTGGTTAAAATCATTATTTCTATTAGCTCTGTTAAAGTTTTCGTTTCCTCTATAATTAGAGAAATCCGTCCCCCGACGAGTTGTCTGTCGGTTATAGGCATCCGTATTCCTACGACTCGTACTGTTGCTTCCATTATATGAAGAACCACGGTAGCCAGCAAAATTTGTACCTTCACGCTTGCTTGTATCTAAGCCGCCATGCCTTCCATTAGTAACCCAACCATGGTTAGCAGTACCAGTCACTCCTCCTCTGTTATATGGTCTACAAACCACTGTTGTTCCCCAATAAGGGCGATTCCATCCATAATACCACGGATCATACCATCCTGCGTATCCATACCATGGATCATACCACCCACCATAATAGCCATATCTCCATGGGCGTCCCCATCCATAGCCATAATATGGTCCGTAGTAGCCATAATATGATCTGAACCATGGATCGTCCCAATACCACGGATCATAAGCCCAGAAGAAATCATCATCAAACCAACGCATCCTACGATAATAAGAATAATCATCGTCATCATCATAGCCGCTAAATCTACTTATGTTTTTCTTTGACTTAGTTCCATAGATGGAATCAGGAGTATTACCATAAAAATCAATTACATCAGCAGAAGCCGAATCTTCAATGTTTTGGTAATAACTGTTCAGTCCACGCCTATTATATTCATCAACATCACGCTTACTCCCGCTATAATAAGCTGGAGTGTCATTAATCTTAGCCTCAATTTTCTTTGTAGCTTTATCCTTCTTAGCTGAAAAGTACATATCGTCTTGCGCAACAGAACAAAGAGGCATCAGACCGACAAGTAATGATAAAAGAAACAACTTTTTCATATCTTAATCTCCTTCTTTTTATATTTAAAACAAAAATACGGATGGATTATTGCACATCCACACTGCAAAATTATCACTCTTTTACATGCAAAAATACGGAAAAACCCTATACTACGATAGGTTTTCCCCTATTTTTTATAAATTTGCAGTAAAATAAGAGTTAAAAATGAAATATTTCAGAACAAAATTCATCATTGTTTGTAAAGATACAGACAAAAAACCAAATGAAATAACATTGGAAACCGCAAGAGAACTATGTGCCGCTCTTGCGGGATATGCCGGATATGAGTCATTTGAAGATAAGGAATACGGAATCGATGGTTACATACAACAAGAGACATTTGACGAAGAAGCTTTAGCAACATCATTCTCCGCTTTTCCATTGGAAGACGTGAAGGTAACATTCGAAACATGTGAGGCAGAAGACAAAAATTGGAACGAGGAATGGGAAAAAAACGGTTTCGACCCGATTATAATAGCCAACAGATGCCGAATTCACGATATATATCATAAAGTTGACGACACATACCCAATAGACATTGAAATAGATGCCCGACAAGCATTCGGTACTGGTACACATAACACTACACGTATGATCGTAAAACAGTTGCTAAACATGGATATGAACGGTAAAAGTGTGCTCGATTGCGGATGCGGAACAGGAATCCTCTCGATTGCTGCAATTAAATGCGGTGCCTCTAATGCTGTAGGCTACGATATAGACGAATGGAGCGTTGACAATACACGGCACAATGCAACTATTAATGGCATAGAAAACCTTACCGCCATTCATGGCGATGCTAATGTTCTTGGCAATGTGCAAGAAAAATTTGACATTGTACTTGCCAATATAAATAGAAATATTCTGCTTAACGACATGCCACTTATGGTTAGCAGATTGAAAGATGGCGGAACGCTTATTTTAAGCGGTTTCTACTCCCAAGACGTGGATTTGTTGACAAACAAAGCGAAGACACTTGGATTGGAGTTCAAAACAAAAGATATTTCTGAAGACTGGACTCTATTGGGTTTCATAAAGTAAATTATTCTCACTCGTGCGAATGAGAATAATATCTCCAAACGAATACTTTCGACGTATTGCCCACATTGTGGGCATCGAAGTCTCACAGCGTGGGCACCGATGCCCTAAGCTGTGGGCAATGAATGCCCAAACGATGGGCAGTAATTTGGGCAACGTTGTATGCTTTAACTAATAAGTATCAAAAGAATAGCGGAAAAAGACTTTATGATACTTCTATGATACTTTTATGATACTTTATATAAAGCCAAAGAGGGAAAAATATAATATAAGTAAATGACTAACAACAAGTTACATTCTTAATACAAAAAGAGAATGAGACTATGATACTTTTTTCGAAAAAAATATATAAGAGAAAAGAAAACTTGTAGCGTTGGTTTCTTAATTACTTCACTGAAGTTTCGGATTTATAATCAGAAAGTTGAATTACTTTATAGGAATGCTAAGTCATAAAAAACTGAAGAAAAAAAACGAATAATTCTGGATTGACCAGAGTTATTCGTTTTTATCTACATGCACTCATAACATGCATAATGAATGCTCAACGAACAAACTATTTTTTTATGTTTGGCTCCTCAAGTCCATAACCACCTTTTTTATCTATTGCTTTCAGATAGATGCCCAGTAACAAAGCAGCAACACCAAGCATTGCAAAAACAACCATAGGAATGGTATAGTTATACTTCAAAGGGTCGCTGACGCCAGGATTACTTGCCTTCAATACACTACCAATAATCATAGGGAAAGCATAGAGGCCAATATTCTGAATCCAGAAAATCAAAGCATAAGCAGAACCAAGAAGTTTACCATCGATAAGTTTTGGAACAGAAGGCCAAAGTGCTGCCGGTACAAGCGAGAAGGAAATACCAAGAACAATAATTGCAGCAAGCGTTATAACAACACTCTGCGTAGCCGGTACGACAAAGGCGAAAACCAAATGACAGACAATCATAAGCACTGCACCAAGGATAAGCATCGTCGCACCCTTACCTTTACGGTCAAGGAAATTACCAAGGAACGGAGTAACTGCAGCTGCACCAAGAGGGAAGACAAAGAATACATAACCAGCCTGTTCTGCCGTGAAGTTAAGATTACACTGAAGCATATTGATGGCATACTTCTGGAATGGGAAGATTGCACTATAATATAGCACACAAAGTAGAGCAACAACCCAGAACATGCGCAAAGACAAAATCTTACCAATATCTGAAACCTTGAAGGGATCATCCTTTTCTTCCTCAGCTCCTTGTTGGTCAAGTTTCTTATCCATGAAGCCATAAGCGATGAAGCTAATCAAACCAATGCAAACCAATAACAACGAAGCTGCAACAGGACGACTGACACTAACTGGAGAAATAGAAGCAAGCGCCGGTGAACCAATCATAACGACAGCAACTCCAACACGAGCAATAGCCATTTCAATACCCATAGCAAGAGCCATTTCATGTCCGGTAAACCATTTTACAATACCACGACTTACAGTAATACCTGCCATCTCAGCACCACAGCCGAAAATCATAAATCCTATTGCCGAAAGTTTTGCAGATGCCGGCATTCCATCATACCAAGGAGTTACATTCCACCATGCTTCCGGAAGATTCAATGCGCCATCCATGAAAGTTTTAAGAGATGACGTTTCAAAAGCGTCAGTTACAGCATACCAGTTAATGGCAGCACCAGCAACCATCACAGCACCAGAAAGGATAGCCGTGAAACGGACTCCCATCTTATCAAGAATAATTCCTGCAAAAATCAGGAAGAACACGAACACATTAAGGAATGGTTCTGATCCAGCAAAATGTCCGTAAGCCTGTGGATCCCAACCACGCTGAGTCTGGAGTATTTCCTGTAAAGGAGAAAGAATGTCCACAAAGATGTAGGCAAAAAACATTGCACCGGCAAGCAGCACAAGGGCTGTCCAACGCATAGCTGGAGAGTCGCTTAATTTTTTTTGAATTGTTTGGTTCATATTATTTTGTTTTTGTTATTCTAATTAAGGAAGAGGACACATATTTACACAAATTGTTAAAGTCCCCATTCTACGCTAAAACTCTATTTCTTTAGCCAGCGATCAAGCCAATTAAAGTATGTTCTCTGCCACAGGATTCCATTCTGAGGTTTCAATACCCAATGGTTTTCATCCGGGAAAATAAGAAGTTCGGCAGGAATGCCACGCATACGAGCTGCATTAAAAGCTCCAAAACCCTGATTCGCGTTAATACGATAATCTTTTTCCCCATGAATACATAGAATTGGAGTATCCCATTTATCAACAAAGCGATGTGGCGAATTGTCATACGTACGTTTTGCATTATCCGTAAGGTCCTTATTCCAATAAGCATCATCATATTCCCAATTGCTAAACCAGGCTTCCTCGGTATCTGTGTACATAGACTCAAGGTTAAAAGCTCCATCATGAGCAATAAAGCACTTAAACCTCCCTTCGTGATGTCCGGCAAGATAATACACGCTAAATCCTCCGAAACTTGCACCGACAGCACCCAAACGGTTTTTGTCTACAAAAGGCAGATTTTCTGCTGCATCATCTATGGCAGAAAGATAGTCTTTCATACACTGACCAGTCCAGTCACCACTAATCTCCTCGTTCCATTCCGAGCCAAAGCCAGGAAGTCCACGTCGGTTAGGAGCAACGACAACATATCCGTTTGCTGCCATAATTTGCATATTCCATCTATAGCTCCAGAACTGCGAAACTGGGCTTTGAGGTCCGCCTTCACAGAAAAGCAAAGTAGGATATTTCTTGTTCGGATCAAAATCAGCAGGCAAAACAATCCAAACAAGCATGTCCTTGCCGTCAGAAGTTTTAACCCAACGCTGCTGTATTTTACCAAGATGCAGTTGGTCAAGAATCTGTTTATTTTCAGTTGTAATCTGTGCCACTTTTGTTTTGGCAGCAGTTTTTCCTGGCGTAACGACATAAATATCGCTCGGCGCAGCCATACTTTGGCGGAGAGCAAGTATTTTACCGCTATTTCCCATTGGCGAAAGAGAAACGTAGTCAGCCCAATCGTTTGTTATCTGTTCTACCTTTCCAGATAGATTCGTGCGATAAAGGTTAATTGTACCATGCCATACGCCAGTAAAAGCAATAGTTTTTGAATCAGGCATCCAGCAAAAGTCCTCAGCATTAGAATCAAAAGATTCCGTAACATAAGACTTTTCACCAGTCTTTAGATTATACACACAAATACGGTTACGGTCACTCTCATATCCGTCATGCTCCATACTTAGCCATGCAACATAATTACCATCAGGCGAGAATTTTGGATTTTGATCATACCCCACATTGTTTTTAATATTCTCAGGAGCATTAACCTTCTGGAATTTCATAGACTTGGTCGGGTCTATTTGAGGCTCTACATAACCTTCCGGCTTACATATATTAATAGTCTTCTTTGTTGTAACATCATAGAGGAAAATGTCAGAGTCAGTAGAAATAGCATAAGCCACACCGGATTTTTTCCGACATGTATAAGCAATAGCCTTAGAATCACTACTCCATGCAAGCTGTTCAACTCCGCCAAATGGTTTCATCGGACACTCAAAAGGTTCGCCATCGAGGATGTCTACAGGATTCTTAACTCCGTCGGCAGAAACCTCAGCCACATAAGGATGAGGTATAGACTCAACATATTCATCCCAGTGCCTATAGTTTAGATCCGTTACAAGGCGACCTGTTGCCTTTGGCAGATCCGACGGGTTTTTCTTTATACTCTCATGGAACGGAATTTGTTTAATCAAGATTACCTTATTCTCGTCGGGAGAGAATTTAAAGCCCTCGATGCCATCCTTGTCGTCAGACAGTTGCTTTCTGGAAGTACCGTCAGCATTCATTGTCCAAAGTTGCCCTTCAGAGATAAATGCAATCTTTTTACCGCCGTCTATCCATACAGGATCAGTTTCGCTGGCAGTACCGGAAGTCAGCATTTTATTGTTTTTTCCGTCAGAATCAACGACAAACAATACTTGCCTACCCTTATTTTGCTTTACGCTATAATATCCCACTTGATAAACGACATGCTTACCGTCAGGTGATGCTTCAGCAGCAACGACACGTCCCATCGCCCACAGAGCTTCAGGAGTCATTTTATCACTGTTAAGCTGGATGTTGTTTTTACCAATATTTGCCACAGAGTTTTGAGCTTTTGTGCTGCCACATGCCAAGGCAAGTGCCGCAGCAATAATGATAGATTTGTTCATAATATTATAAGAAAAAAGGAGTCATGGGAAAGACGGTCAGGATCAGAACCATTTACCCTACCGGCAAATACAAAATCCTTAAATCTCTTCCAAGACTCCAGTCAATTAGATACCTTTATTTCTTTTCTCCATTTGCTCACGTTGCTTGCGCAACTCTTCAGCCTGTTTCTGCATAGCTTCAAGTCTTGCAGCAAGTCCGCTTGTCTTTTTCGGATTCTTTTTATTCTCTTCGTATTTTGCTTCAAGAATTGAAAGCAATTTTTCGTCGTTGGTTGTCTTGCGAAGTGTCCACATGATAGCGGCACTAAAGAACAACGATACGAAATAATAGAAGTTAAGACCTGCCGAATAGTCGTTGAACATAAAGAAGAACATGACAGGCATGAGATACATCATCCACTGCATAGCTTTCATCTGTTCTGCCTGTTGTCCAACCATTTGGTCACGTTGCTGACGCATTGTCATCATTGAATAGAGCACATTGGCAACACAGAAGAGCACACAAGTAAGCGACAAGTGGTCTCCAATAAGCCATATATTGTTGTGCCACTCTATAATAGGGTCATAAGTAGAGAGGTCATTTATCCACAAGAAACTCTCTCCTCGCAGTTGGATAGCATTAGGAACGAAGTTAAACATAGCAATCCAGATAGGCATCTGTATAAGCATCGGAAGACATCCGCTGAGAGGACTAACGCCATATTTAGAATATTCCGCCATCATTGCCTGCTGTTTCATCATCTGATCCTCAGGCTTGTCGTATTTCTTTGTTACGGCGTCAAGTTTCGGCTTCAACACGCGCATCTTAGCTGAAGACATATAACTTTTCTTTACGAGAGGGAAAGTGATGAGTTTCAGCAAGAGAGTGATAAGGATAAGAACGATACCCATATTAATGTTTAGAGCCGTCAGCCAATCAAACACATAGATAGTAAACCATCTGTTAATGATACGGAACAAAGGCCATCCCAAATAAACAAGTCTCTGCATTTCAAGATCCTTACCGAAAGTGCTCTCTTCCTCTACACTTTGCAGCAAGCGGAAATCATTAGGACCGAAGTAGAAGTCAATTTTCGTAGGTTGCTTTCCTGAAGGGTCAAAGAAAGTCTTCATCTTAGCGCCATACTGTTTCAGATATCCAGAGCCTTTCTCCTGAGGTACACTTGTCATCTTAGCATCCTTTCCAAAATCCTTACCAGCAATCATAACAGCTGAGAAGAACTGGTTTTTGAACGCCACCCAATCAATATTTTCCTCAACGTTCTCGTCAGAAAGCTCTTTCGTTTCGCTAAGATAGTCAGTACCGCCATCCACCTTGTGATAAGTAAGAGTAGCATATCTGTTCTCAAAAGTAAAGCCTTTTTCTTGCTGACGACATTTATCTTGCCATTCAACCCCCATGGAGTTGCAATCAGGTGCAAAGAGTCCGCTCATGCCTGAAGCCTTAATAGAAGCATGGAGCATATAATCCTTACCAAGTACATAAGAAATTGCGAGCGACTTACCGTCAGCCGTAGTGGCTTTAAACACTACAGAAGAATCAGTTTTTTCTGTAGGCGTAAAATACATGTCACCCGTTATAAAGTTGTTCTCTTTACCCGCGAGCATAAAATTCAGCGACTGATCCTTGCCGTCGAAAAGAGTCACATCAGCATTACCTCTATAATCCTTAAAGCCCTTGACAATAGCCTTCTCTACAGTAGCCCCTTTAGTATTAAAAGTAAGCTTAAGTTTTTGGTTCTCCAAGACCAGCTCCTTCGCTTGTCCGGCAAGAGCCTCATGAAACGCCGCCGTTGTGTCAACAGAAGTTGCTGTAGTTTTTGCAGCTGCAGCCTTAGCCTTCAAGTCAGCCTCGGCTTTCTTTTTTTGCACCGTAGCTATAGAGTCTTGAATGCGCTGCGCAGCAATCTCCTCATCAGAAGGTTTATTATACCAACTGAATCCAATCAGCAAAGCTGCAATAAGCACAAAGCCGGTGATTGTGTTCTTGTCCATTATATATTAATCTGTTTTTGTTAGTAAAGGAAGAAAACGTTAAGTAATAGTTGAGTAGTAAGTCAGCATCCGAAAGACCAATTCAGAAAAATCTTCCGTTAACAGACGCAACCCTTACGTAACAATTCCCTTCTATAATACTCATTTCTTTTTCTCTATTGCAGTTTTTATAAAGTCAAGGAAAAGAGGGTGCGGATGCAATACCGTACTTGAATATTCCGGATGGAACTGTGTTCCTATGTACCAACGTAGCCCTGGGATTTCCACAATCTCAACAAGATCACTCTCAGGGTTGCGCCCTACGCACTTCATTCCCGCACGTTCATATTCCTGTTCAAAATCATTATTGAATTCATAACGATGGCGGTGACGCTCTTGAATATGCTCTTTTTTATATATATCGAACACGCGCGAACCTTGTTTTAAGACACATTCGTATGCGCCGAGACGCATTGTTCCACCCATATTCGTAATATCCTTTTGGTCTTCCATTATGTCAATTACGTTATGAGGCGTCTTTTCATCAAGTTCACGACTGTTAGCATCCTCATACCCAAGGACATTACGTGCAAATTCAATAACCATCATCTGCATACCGAGACAGATACCAAAAGTAGGAATGTCATGCGTACGGGTATAATGAGCTGCAACAATCTTACCTTCAGTGCCGCGCTGTCCGAATCCAGGACAAATCACTACACCGTCAAGCCCTTCAAGTTTCTCGGCAACGTTCTCTTCAGTGATTTTCTCACTGTTCACAAACGAGATTACAGTTTTGTGGTCATTGTATGTTCCAGCCTGCGAAAGGCTCTCGCGAATACTCTTATATGCATCCTGCAAATCATATTTACCTACAAGACCGATATGAACCTCTTCTGTAGCCTTAGCCCGACGTTCAAGGAAGCTCTTCCAAGGTCCGAGTGCCGGAGTCTCACCAGGCTCGATACCCATTTTTTTAAGGATAGCCGAATCAAGTCCCTGGTTCTGCATATTAACAGGAACCTCATATATAGAGGGAAGGTCCTCACTCTGTACGACGCAGTTAAAATCTACATTGCAGAAAGAAGCGACCTTTTTCAATATTCCGTCGCCAAGATGCTTTTCCGTTCGAAGAACAAGAATATCCGGTTGAATACCTACGCTCTGCAGTTCTTTAACAGAATGCTGTGTAGGCTTAGTTTTAAGCTCCCCGGCAGCCTTTAGATAAGGCACGTAAGTAAGATGCACGCATACGGCATTCTTTCCAAGTTCCCATTTCATCTGTCGTATAGCCTCAAGATAAGGAGCACTCTCAATGTCGCCAATAGTTCCACCGATTTCAGTAATAACGAAATCATAATGGTTTTTCTCTCCGAGCAGCTTAATGTTGCGCTTAATCTCGTTGGTAATATGCGGCACGACCTGAATGGTCTTTCCCAAATAATCTCCCCTTCTCTCCTTATCGATAACAGCCTTATAAATACGTCCTGTAGTCAAAGAGTTCGCCTTAGTGGTCTGAATACCAGTAAAGCGCTCATAGTGACCAAGGTCAAGGTCGGTTTCCATACCGTCCACGGTAACATAACACTCACCATGTTCATAAGGGTTAAGAGTTCCAGGGTCGATGTTGATGTAGGGGTCGAACTTCTGAATGGTAATGTTGTACCCCCTTGCCTGCAACAATTTACCAATTGACGAAGAAATGATTCCTTTGCCAAGCGATGAAACTACACCGCCAGTGACGAAGATGTACTTAGTTTCTGCCACAATCTTTTGTTTTTATAATTTGTTTTTATATTCAGAATATAATGTCATATTTCAATAAAGTGCAAAGGTAGCAATTAATTTTACATACTACAAATATTTTTGCAACATTTACCCTTTACCCCACAACATTTTGTCTCTCTTAAATAGCCTGCCCCTTCTTCCAAATAGCCAAGCCACTCTTCTACCGCCCTACACTTTCTCGTCGAGCAGTTTCTGCATACGTACAATTTCATCGCGGTATTGTGCCGCCTGAACAAAATCGAGTGCCTTAGCAGCTTTCTTCATAAGTTCCGTTGTATCTGCGATGCTCGTTTTCAAGTCTTCTGCACTCATTTTCATTGTAATAGGATCAGCCGCAAAAGCCATTTCATCCTTTTCAATATAAGGTACATACTTCTTTTCTTCCTTACGCATAGCAGCAGTACACCCCCTCTCCGCCGTAGCACTCTGTACTCCAAGAGCGTCCATCTTAATTTCCTTTTCTATTTTCTTTGGTGTAAGATGATGCGCCTTGTTGTAAGCAATCTGTTTTTGTCTCCGTCGCTCAGTCTCGTCAATAGTCATCTGCATACTTTCCGTTATAGAGTTAGCATACATGATAACCTTGCCGTTAACATTACGCGCAGCACGGCCAGCAGTCTGCGTTAGCGACCTGTGCGACCTCAAGAAGCCCTCTTTGTCAGCATCGAGAATGGCAACGAGCGAAACCTCCGGCAAGTCAAGTCCCTCACGCAGAAGATTAACACCTACGAGCACATCAAAAAGGCCTGCCCGTAAGTCGTTCATTATCTTTACCCTATCGAGTGTCGCCACATCGCTGTGTATATAATTAGCATTAATGTCATGGTTTAACAGATACTCCGTAAGTTCCTCAGCCATACGCTTTGTAAGAGTAGTGATAAGCACTCGTTCATCCTTCTCTTTTCTGATAAGGATCTCGTTCATAAGGTCGTCAATCTGATTCTCGCTCGGCCGCACTTCAATCTCGGGATCGAGCAGCCCCGTAGGACGAATTACTTGTTCAACGACAACGCCCTCCGCCTCTTCAAGTTCAAAATCTGCCGGTGTTGCCGAGACATAAATCACTTGATTCGTCATTTCCTGAAACTCCTCAAATTTCAAAGGTCTGTTGTCGAATGCAGCAGGCAAGCGAAAACCAAATTCAACAAGATTCTGTTTTCTTGCTCTATCACCTCCGTACATAGCCCGAATCTGCGGAACGCTCACATGACTTTCATCAATAACCATAAGATAATCCTTCGGAAAGAAATCAAGCAAGCAATAAGGTCTTTGACCAGCATCACGCCCGTCAAAATACCTCGAATAGTTCTCAATTCCGGAGCAATGCCCCAGTTCCTTAATCATCTCCATGTCATACTCCACGCGTTCCTTAATACGCTGAGCCTTAATGCCATCGCCAATTCCTTTAAAGAAATCAATCTGTTCATCAAGATCACGGGAGATTTGCTCCAGAGCTTGTTGTGTCTGCTCTTTCGACGTAACAAAAAGATTAGCCGGATAAATCTGATATTCATCAAACGAGGCAAGACGATGAAACGTAGCACTGTCAACCTCTTCTATAGAGTCTATTTCATTATCCCAAAACGACACACGAAGTACATTATCACTGTACGCCATGAAAATGTCCACCGTTTCCCCCTTTACCCGGAAATTGCCGCGCTGCAACTCTATATCATTCCTCACGTAAAGCGAATCAACGAGGCGCCTAAGAAACATGTTGCGATCAATAATCATTCCCTTCTTTATGGAAATAACGCTCTGCGCCATTGCCGTTGGTCCCCCCATACCATAAATACAAGACACAGAGGACACGACAATGACATCCTTCCTTCCGGAAAGCAAAGCCGAAACAGCAGAAAGCCGCAACTTGTCTATCTCCTCATTAATGGCAAGGTCCTTTTCGATATAAGTATCCGTTTGAGGCAGATAAGCCTCCGGCTGATAATAGTCGTAATAAGAAACATAATACTCCACGGCATTTTCGGGGAAAAATCCCTTCATCTCGGAATACAGCTGTGCTGCGAGAGTCTTATTATGACTGAGCACGAGCGTCGGACGGTTTATATTGGCAATGACATTGGCAACAGTGAAAGTCTTTCCCGATCCCGTAACTCCAAGAAGAACCTGGGCCTTGTCGCCGCGTTCCACACCAGCCGTAAGTTCATTTATAGCTTCAGGCTGATCGCCCGTAGGCTTATATTTAGATGTAAGTAAAAACTTGTCCATATCTAAAAAACTGTCATAAAATCAAATTATTCTGCAAAAATAAGCATAAACTGCCTAATAATGGCAATAATAAGACCGAAAAATGGTCAAAAAAGTTTTTTATATTTTGAAGTATTGAATATTATGTGTAATTTTGCATCTCAAACCATTAAATTCATTTATGAGCAAGAAAATAATTGTTGTAATGGCAGGTTCTCTGATTTTACTTTCAGGATGCGTCAACCAGTTTAATCAGGTATATAAATCCGCCGACAATGATATAAAATATGAATACGCAAAAGAGTGCTACGCCAAGGGAAAATTTGTAAAAGCCACAACACTTCTTCAAGAAATTGTTACCATACAGAAAGGTACGGACAATGGAGAAGAGTGCCTCTTCATGCTTGCCATGGCGGAGTTTAAGAGTAAAGACTACGAGACGGCAGCAGAGTATTTCAAGAAATACTACAAGTCGTACCCCAAAGGCGTTTATGCAGAAATGGCAGCCTACTACATTGGCGAGAGTCTATATATGAGCACTCCGGAGCCAAGACTTGACCAGACGGAAACAGTCAACGCCATATCTGCTTTTCAGGACTACCTTGACGTCTTTCAAGACGCAAAGATGAAGAAGCAGGCTCAGGACAGGCTGTTCGCCCTACAGGACAAGCTCGTGAAGAAAGAACTGTATTCAGCGCAACTATACTACAATTTGGGTACATACTTCGGCAACTGCACCAATGGCGGAAGCAATTATGAAGCCTGCATCATTACCGCACAGAACGCATTAAAGGATTATCCTTACAGTAGTATGAGAGAGGATTTTGCGAAGCTCGTAATGAAGAGCAAGTTTGAACTTGCGCAGCAGAGTGTTGAATCCAAGAGACTCGACCGCTACCGCGATGCAGAGGACGAGTGTTACGGTTTCATAAACGAATATCCAGATTCAAAAGACAGAGCCCTTGCAGAGAAGTACATTGCCACATGCAAGAAATATGTAAAGGATTAGAATTTATAATTTAGACAAACAACAATAAATAATTAAACAATAATGGATTACAAAAAGTCAAAAGCACCGGTAAACACCGTAACACGTAATATTATGGATCTCTGCGACGAGACCGGAAATATTTATGAGAGTGTTGCAATCATTGGCAAGCGCGCAAATCAGATTTCCATTGAGATCAAACAGGATCTGAGCAAGAAACTCGCAGAGTTCGCCTCTTACAATGACAGCCTTGATGAAGTATTCGAGAACCGCGAGCAGATTGAAATCTCGCGCTATTACGAAAAGCTTCCAAAACCAACCTTGCTTGCAACTCAGGAGTTCGTTGACGGAAATATCTACTGGAGAGATCCGTCGGCAGACAACAATAAGGACAGAGAGTTATGATCCAGCGTAAGCAGTCGTTGTTCTTGTTAATCGACGCCATACTGTGCATCATCTGTCTGATGCTCCCCCTGGGAATCTTCAGGCCGCAGCAAATTGGAGTTGACACTACATTGTATAATCTGTGGATCAGACTTGGCGACGGGTCGACAAATTGGCAGTCCGCCCCATTGTTTGCCATTCTGCTTATACATGTAGCTATTTCTATATACACCATATTTATATATAGTAAAAGGAAACTGCAAATTAAGCTGTGCACATGGAACATTGCAATTCTTGTTTTATGGTACGTTGTAGGAGCCATAGTAGTCTTCACAACAGGCAAGGAACTTGAAGCAGATTTTAAAGCGGGCTTTTCTGCCATTTTGCCAATAGTCTCACTTATTCTTGTCGTCATGGCAAGAAAGGGCGTTAAGGCTGATGAAGCTCTGATAAGAGCTGCAGACAGAATAAGATAAGCCTATACTTAAAAGAGCTACACTAACCGGTGTGGCTCTTTTTTTTTAATAAAAATTCGTCAGTCTCAACAAGAATAAGTAACTTTGCATACTAAAATAAGAAAACTAAAAAAAACAACAATATGGCAAAAGAACTGAAACAACTAACAAAAAGGGCAGACAACTACAGTCAATGGTACAATGATCTTGTAACCAAAGCAGACTTGGCAGAGCAGTCGCCAGTAAGAGGATGCATGATAATCAAACCCTACGGATATGCTATCTGGGAGAAAATGCAGCACCAGCTTGACAAGATGTTCAAGGAAACAGGCGCACAGAACGCATACTTCCCACTACTGATTCCAAAATCCTTCCTCTCAAAGGAGGCAGAGCATGTAGAAGGTTTTGCCAAGGAGTGTGCCGTTGTCACCCACTACCGCTTGAGAGCAAAAGAAGACAAGAGCGGAGTTGAAGTAGACCCGAACGCAAAACTCGACGAAGAACTTATTATACGTCCTACATCAGAGACCATCATCTGGAACACCTATAAAAACTGGATCCACTCATGGCGAGACCTGCCACTGATGTGCAACCAGTGGTGCAACGTAATGCGCTGGGAGATGAGAACCCGTCCGTTCCTTCGCACATCAGAGTTTCTCTGGCAGGAAGGACATACAGCACACGCCACACGCGAAGAGGCAGAAGCAGAAGCACAGAAGATGCTGCATGTCTATGCCGACTTTGCAGAGAAGTTCATGGCAGTACCTGTAGTCCGCGGAGTGAAGAGCGAGACAGAACGTTTTGCCGGAGCACTCGACACTTACACTATAGAGGCAATGATGCAAGACGGAAAGGCTCTGCAGAGCGGTACGAGCCACTTCCTCGGACAGAACTTTGCAAAAGCATTCGACGTAACCTATCTCAACAAGGACAACAAGCCGGAATACGTATGGGCAACATCATGGGGCGTATCAACACGACTCATCGGAGCGCTCATCATGACCCACTCCGACGACAACGGACTTGTCCTTCCGCCTATGCTCGCACCAATCCAGGTAGTTATCGTTCCTATCACCAAGGGTAAGGAGCAGCTCGACGCAATTACAGAAAAACTGACACCGGTAATCGACGCCCTGCACAAAGCCGGCATAAGCGTGAAATACGACGATGCAGACAACAAGCGCCCTGGCTTCAAGTTTGCCGACTACGAATTGAAGGGCGTACCGGTACGCCTTGTAATGGGAGGCAAGGATTTGGAGAACGGCACCATCGAGGTTATGCGCCGCGACACCCTCGAGAAAGAGACCATGCCGTTCGACGGAATCGTGGAACACGTAGAAAAGCTCCTCGAAGACATCCAGAGCAACATGTTCGAAAAGGCAAAGGCTTACCGCGACGCACGCATCTACGAATGCGACAACTATGAGGAATTCAAGGAAAAAGTAAAAGACGGCGGATTCTTCATCTGTCCTTGGGACGGCACAGCCGAAACTGAAGCCAAGATAAAAGAAGACACACAGGCAACAATACGCTGCATCCCGTTCAATGTGGAGCAGACCCCAGGTGTCGACATGGTTTCAGGCAAGCCTTCTACAAAACGAGTAATTATCGCAAGAAGCTACTAAGCAAAAGGGGGAACAAAACACGATAAGTAGCCTTCTGCAGTATGAGCTACAGAAGTAAAAAATACAAATCTGTGTCATTCTGTAAAATCTGTGGAGAAGAGAAAACACGGATAGCGCAGAATGACACAGTTTTTTTTAAATAAATAAGGTAAAGGCAATGTTCAAGGAAAATGTAGCAGAATATCTCTCAAAAACTGGATTTAAAGAATTCCATCCAAAAGCAGTAATGTTCGACATGGACGGAGTAATCTACAACAGCATGCCCAACCACGCCCGCAGCTGGCACCTTGCCATGCACGGAATAGGCATCAAGATGTCTCCAGAAGAAGCATACACCTATGAAGGCATGCGCGGTGTGGAAACCATTCAGCTGCTCTTCAAAAATCAACGCAACACAATACTCCCGGAGGAAAAGGCAGCAGAATACTATAAGATAAAATCAGACGAGTTCAACAAATGTCCCAAGGCAGGACTCATGCCCGGCATAAAGGAGCTTATGCAAAAGATAAAAGACTCGGGGTTGAAAATTCTCGTGGTGACAGGCAGCGCACAACACTCGCTGATAGGGAAACTCGACCATGACCTCCACGGATTTATCGATAAAGACCTCATAGTAACGGCACTCGATGTAGAACACGGCAAACCCGCCCCCGAACCATACCTGAAGGGACTTCAGAAAGCAGGAGTGGAACCCTGGGAGGCAATGGTAGTAGAGAACGCCCCTCTCGGTGTAAGGGCCGGCGTGGCGGCAAAGGTGTTTACCGTTGCAGTAAACACCGGACCGCTGCCCGACAGCGCATTGACCGGCGAGGGAGCCAATCTGCTCTATCATTCGATAAAGGATTTTGCAGAAGATTGGAACAATCTGGAAGTCAGAGCGTGATTTTTCAATAAACATTTTTTGAATTTAACAAAAAACAATTATCTTTGCATAAGATAAGCTGCATCTCGGCAATAAATCCAAACAAGTTTGGCTTATATTGCTCTCGATTTGCATTATCTTTGCAAAGATAATAATGCAAATTCGAGAAAAGAGAATTTTCGAAAAACAAAAAACAATATATTCAGACTATGGCAAATACTGAAAACAACAAAAGCGAAGAGACAAAAAAAGGTCTCAGCTTTGTAGAACAGATAGTGGAAAAAGACCTCGAGGAGGGAAAGAACGCCAAAAGAATCCAAACCCGTTTCCCACCAGAGCCAAACGGATACTTACACATCGGACACGCCAAGGCCATTTGCATGGACTTCGGAGTGGCTGAAAAGTACAACGGCGTCTGCAACCTGAGATTTGACGACACCAACCCGAGCAAGGAGGATACGGAATACGTTGACTCTATCCTCAACGACATAAAATGGCTCGGCTTCCATTGGGGCAACGTTTACTACGCCTCAGACTACTTCCAGAAGCTTTGGGACTTTGCCGTATGGATGATAAAACAGGGAAAGGCGTACATCGACGAACAGACGAGCGAACAGATTGCAGAACAGAAGGGCACCCCTACACAACCGGGCGTCGCTTCCCCATACAGAGACCGCCCCATTAAGGAAAGTCTCGAACTGTTCAACAAGATGAACACTCCGGATGCTGCAGAAGGATCAATGGTCTTGCGTGCAAAACTTGACATGGCAAATCCTAACATGCACTTCCGCGACCCTATAATGTACCGCATCATACACACGCCGCACCACCGTACAGGAACGAAATGGCACGCTTACCCGATGTACGACTTCGCCCACGGACAGAGCGACTTCTTTGAGGGCGTTACCCATTCCATCTGTACACTGGAGTTCGTTCCCCACCGTCCGCTCTACGACAAATTCATCGATGAGCTGAAAGTGTACGAAGGACAGGAAGACAACCTTCACGACTTCCGTCCGAGACAGATAGAGTTCAACAGACTGAACCTCACCTACACCGTGATGAGCAAGCGAAAGCTCCACGCCCTTGTCGACGAGCACCTCGTTGACGGATGGGACGACCCGCGCATGCCTACACTTTGCGGAATGCGCCGCCGCGGCTATTCGCCAGAGAGCATCCGTAAGTTTATCGACAGCATCGGATACACCAAGTTCGACGCCCTCAACGACATGGCTCTACTTGAAGCAGCCGTAAGAGAAGACCTCAACTCTAAGGCTACCCGCGTATCGGCAGTACTCGACCCCGTAAAGCTCGTCATTACAAACTACCCCGACGACATGACAGAGGAGATGGAGGCAGTGAACAACCCGGAGAATGAAGCCGACGGAACCCACACCATCACTTTCAGCAAGAACCTGTGGATAGAGCGCGGCGACTTCATGGAAGACGCTCCAAAGAAATTCTTCCGCATGACTCCAGGAAAGGAAGTAAGACTGAAGAATGCCTACATCGTGAAATGTACCGGATGCACAAAAGACGAGAACGGCAACATCATTGAAATCCAGGCTGAATACGACCCTACGAGCAAGAGCGGAATGGAAGGGGCAAACCGCAAGGTGAAGGGAACCCTCCACTGGGTAAGCCAAGACCACTGCAAGAAAGCTGAGGTAAGAGAATACGACAGACTCTTTAATGTTGAAAACCCATCTGCCGACGAGCGCGACTTCCGCGAACTTATAAATCCGGACTCGCTGAAGGTGAGAACAGAATGCTACGTTGAAGACTTTGCTGCCGGAATGAAACCGGGACAATATCTGCAGTTCCAGAGAATCGGTTACTTCATGGCTGACAAGAACTCCACTCCAGAGCATCTCGTGTTCAACAAGACTGTTGGTTTAAAGGATACATGGGCAAAGATGACAGACAAGAAATAATGAGCAAAGACTATTTTGACAAATACTACGAATCTTCGGAATTCAAGGCAATGTTCTTGAATTTCGAAGAATCAAGGAAAAAGGGGGAAGACTGCCTGTTGTCCTCCAACGAACTTACCGACATCGCCGAGTTCTACTATACGAAGGGAGACATGCGCCACGCCAAGGAAACGGCAGAATATGCCGTGTCCATCTACGACGACGCCACAGCTCCCCTACTCTTTCTGGCAAAGATAGAAATACAGTTGAACAAAAACGCTGAAAAGGGTAAGGAATTTCTCGACAGGGTACAGGAAAAAGACAATATCGACTACCTCCTCTGTCGCCTGGAACTGGAACTGATGGAAAAGGGACACGAGGAAAATGCCCTGAAAATAGTCTGCGACGGCTTCAACACTGTAGAGGACGAAGAGAAAGCTCCCTTCATAGGCGAATCCGTACACCTGGCCCTCGACTACAAAAAGTCGGAACTGGCACACGAGATAATGAAAGCCCATGCCGACGCCCTCGACCCCAGCAACAGAAGTCTCATCGAGGCACGCTTTGCATTGTGGGAGGGGAAGCCGGAACTCGGACTGTCTATTCTCGAGAAGCTCATCGACAAAGACACCTTCAACGTGCAGTACTGGCTTATCCTGTCTACCGCCCAACTGCAATGCGGAAAATTCGACGAAGCAATAAGCAGCGCCGAATACGCCATTGCAATAGAGCCCGATGCCTACGAGGCTTATATGAATATGGGCAACGCCTATATAAGAATATGCAACTACGAAAAGGCTATCGAAGCATTCAAGAGATACTCTCAGATAAGAGACGACGAAGTAGGCTACATGATGATCGGCAGATGCCTTTTCTATATGCACAAGGACGAGGAAGCCATAAAGATGCTCCACCTTGCAGAGAAGAAATGCACCGTCAACAAAGCCAACTTGCTCGACATCAACAAAGACCTGACCATGGTTTATGCAGCGACGAAAGATTATGAAGCGTCTATTGCATACCTGGAAAAAGTTAAAGAAGAGACACGCGGAAAGTACGACAGGGAGAGAGTGTCAATACAAATCAGCATATTGATGGGCTTGGGGTGCAACAAGGAAGCCATGGAAATGCTCAATCTCGTGCTGAATGATCTGGAAGAAAGAAATGAGAAGGAAGAGCAGATCCAGCTCATGTTCCAGACGGCAATCGTGTTCTACGAGAGCAAGGATGACGCCGAAGCCTACACTCTATTCAAGAAGGTTTACAGTCTCGACCCGGAATGCACCGTAGCAATGCCCTATTTCGCCTTCTGCTGCTATACTCAGCAGAAATGGGACGATTATCTCCATGCGCTGAAAACCTCCGTCGAACTCTACCCCGAAGAGACGAAAGCCGTTCTTGCAGAACTCTTCCCTGAAGGAATGGAGCCCTACGACTTCGTGAAATATGCCGAGGAGCATCATATTAAATGAATGTAGAATTTAGAATGTAGAGTGTAGAATTATTCTCGCTTCGCTGCGATTAAAACCTATAAAAAAATTAAAGCGGTGGCCTTCACAGGTTACCGCTTTTTACTTCAATAGGTATTAGTCCTTTTTAAGGTAAAAAGATTGTTTTCAGGATAACGTTTGCAAAGATACGTACATTTTTTTTATTTACAAAACATTTCATAAAATTATTTAGAACTTTTTTAATGTGCGCCTACACAATACACAAGTGACCATCATTTTAACATCCCGCAGATTGTTTAATACCTAAAATCCGGAAACAATGAGCCGGAAAACAGAACAAAAAAATGCAAATACCTATTTCTTGTTACCCAGAATAAAGGAAGCCCACCCAACCTACACAATAATTAAACAGATATTTCATAAATTTTGAGTATTGCCACATTTTTTGAAACTTTATAATTTTGCAGCCGTATTCGAGAAGCTTGATTTTAAAGGAAATTAATCAAACAAAATATAAAACATGAACAAAACATTATTTGCATCATGCCTGTGCGCTTCGGCACTTTCCGTCAGTCCGGCAATGGGACAGAGTGTCGCTGCCGACAGCGTCATGCAGCACGTCAAGGGAAACCGCCTGAGCGTAGGTGGTTACGGCGAAGTGGCTTACAGCCGGAATTTCTACAGCGACAGCGGCAACAGATACAGTAACCCGTCGTCTCACAAGAATGACCCGAGCCACGGAAGGTTCGACATTCCGCACGCAGTAATCTACTTGGGCTACGACTTCGGCAAAGGATGGACAATGGGTTCGGAAATCGAGTTTGAACATGGCGGCAGCGGCTCGGCAATAGAATACGAGGCTGAGGAATCCATCGAGTTCGAACAGGAGCAGGAACGCGGCGGCGAAGTGGAACTGGAGCAGTTCTGGCTGCAGAAATCCTTCGGCGACTTCCTTAACATCCGTGCCGGACACATCGTGGTGCCTGTGGGACTGACCAACGCCTACCACGAACCGCTGAACTTCTTCACCGTCTACCGTCCTGAAGGCGAGAACACCATCCTGCCTTGTACTTGGCACCAGACAGGAATTTCGTTCTGGGGACGCTCCGGCGACTTCAGATACGAGGCTCAGATGATTGCCGGACTCGACGCCTGGCAGTTCTCCCGCGACAACTGGATCCAGCCGGGAACTACAAAACCGTTCGAGTTTGAGGTGGCTAACAAATATGGTTTCAGCGCACGCGTTGACAACTACACCATCCCCGGACTGAGAATCGGACTGAGCGGATACTACGGACAGTCTATGCACAATGCCGTGCCTCACGACATGGAAAAGGGCGACAACAAGAAGATTAAGGGCAACATATATCTCGGTGCGCTCGACTTCACCTACAATGCCCACAACTGGATTGCACGCGGTAACGTGGACTATGGCTACGTGAGCGACTCTAAGAAAATCAGCTCCATGAAAAAGCCTAACACCCAGTATGTTAAGCCATACGCGTCAAACCAGACATTTGGTGGACACGCCATCGCTGCAAACATCGAGGTGGGCTACGACATCTTCTCGCAAATCGAGAAGCTGAGAGCCGACAACCAGAAGCTCTACGTCTTCGCCCACTACGAGTACTACGACTCTTACGTACACAGTCTTACACAGTTCACACGCAAGAAAATCTACGCTGCCGGCATCAACTACTACCCGATACCGCAGATTTGCGTAAAGGCAGAATACAACTACCGCAAGATGCGCTCGAAGTACAACGACGAACCGGCTCTCAACATCGGCGTTGCCTATCAGGGATTCTTCCTGTAAAGAGAAGATCCTTGCTCTAAAAAGAGAACTTTATTTTATAACTTAATATAAAAAAACAAAAATGAAAAAACTTCAAACACTTGCCTTGGCTTTCTGCCTCGGCACAATGACATTGGGTTTCACTTCATGTAGTGACGATGACAACAACGAAGAGTTCAATCTGCCAGAAGTAGGACAGGCTGAAACAGCAATCAGCTCTACCGACCTCGAGATGCAGAAGGTAACAAAGACGTACGTAAAGGACGTCATCTATCCTACATATACTACTCTCGCATCAAACGCACGCGACCTCTACAGCAAGGCCCAGACCCTGTATAAGGCTGCCGAGGCAGGCACGATGACTCAGGAGCAGATCGACGCTACCTGCGAGGCCTTCAAGAACACGCGCCGCGAGTGGGAGCGCAGCGAGGCATTCCTCTACGGTTCTGCTTCCGACAACGAGCTCGACCCTCACATCGACTCATGGCCTCTCGACCACGACGGTATCGTGAGCGCACTGAACAACGCCACTCTCGTTGCCGGCTTCAAGGGATCAGACCCTGCAAAGTTCGTTTCCGAGAACCAGAGCTCTGACGCTCTTCAGTCGGCTCTCGGTTTCCACGGTATGGAGTTCATCATCTTCCGCAATGGAAAGAACCGTACTGTAGAGGCTCTCAAGGCTAACGAGACCGAAACCGGAATGACTTCTGTCAAGGGCATCGACGAACTTGCCTTCCTGGCTGCCGTTGCAGGCGACGTCAGAAACATCACAGCCCTTCTGGAGTACACATGGCTCGGAAGCGCAGCAAGCAACGAGACCAAGTCGCTGCTTGCCAACGACGCAAGCTACGTGTTCAACGGTCTGCGCAACAACGGTTTCGCTGCAAACGGAACGATGTGCTACGGACAGTGGGTGCTCACTCCTTCTGCAACAACCGGCTACAACTCATGGCCTGGAACTATCAACCAGATCTTCATCGGCGGTTGCGACAACATCTGCTCTGAGGTTGCCGACCAGAAGCTCGGACAGGCTTACCGTACTGCTACAGGAAGCGGCAACGCAGACGACTCCAAGGACTACATCGAGTCGCCTTACAGCCACCGTTCGTTCATCGACTATCAGGACAACATCTACTCTATCAAGAACACTCTCTACGGAACTCGCGACGTTACCGCTAAAGCTCCTGTTGAGCACTCTATCATGAACCTCCTGAAGAGCATGAACTACTCTCGCTACAACGACCTCTCTAACGCTCTCAACAATGCCATCCAGGCTCTCGAGACTGCAAAGAACAGCGGAAAGTCGTTTGTTGAGGAGCCGGGCGCACAGCGCGTAAAGGACTGCATCGACGCTGTCGACAACCTCAGCTCTGAGCTGAACGAGGCTGCCAAGTGGATAAACCTGCAGGACGCCAAGTAATTTTTTATCTTTCTCATGACTTTGAATAATATAATGAGATAAACCTTTCCACGTGACTCCGTCGTACGCATGAGACGACTGAGCCACGTTTAACACTTAAATAAAATCTATAATAATTGTACAGCATTATGAATAAAAGAATTTATCTGTTCGGTTCTGTCGCCATGGCTTTGGCCCTTTCGCTGAACTCATGTTCCGACGACAACAACACCCCCGACGGCGGCGACCTTACTCCGATGGAGTCTGACGCCAAATACGTAGGTGAGGCTGTGGGAAACTTCTCTAAAGAGGAATGGTACCCTGGCGGAGAACTGGGAACTACAGACAATGTGGCTACCGGATGCTACGAAGACGAGACTCCTGCCGTCACACAGCAGGGACTGCTCGACGAGTTCAACGCCGGAGAGAAGTTCTTCGAGCGCCAGTTCACGGCAAGCCTAACAAGCGGATTCGGCGGACTGGGCCCTGCTTCCGTGCGCCGCTCCTGTCTCGACTGCCACCCTAACTACGGCCACGGCAAGCGCATGGATTCCTACAAGACGGTTTACGGCAACGGCAACGGCTACCTGCTCGTTGTCTACCATCCCGAAGACGGTGCAAACAGCAACGACGGCGCCTACGTGAGCGAAGTTACCGTAATGCCGCAGACACAGGCTCAGGCTCCGTTCAAGGCTCCTATCGACGAGAACCAGATTAACATGCAGTGGAAAACCGTTACGGCAATGGAGAGCGGACTGCCTATGCAGTTCCCCGACGGCGAGAAATTCTCGCTCATCTACCCGGAAGTCAGCATTCCGCAGAGCGCATTCCGCACGAGTCCTACTCCTTATGAAACAGGCAACAAGGCTGTTGCCTGCCGTCTGGAATCCACTATCGGCATAATCGGTTCAGGTCTGCTCGACGCGATTCCGGAATCTGAAATCAAGGCACAGTACGCTTCCGAAGCAAACTACTACAAGAACATTGCAAAGGTAGCCGACGTTACAGAATACATCAACCCGAGCTTCTGGGACGCAAATACGGACGACTTTTCAGAAAAGGCATATTACACGGCAACAGTAGGCACCGGTGTCTATGCCGACGGAACTCCGGGAAAGAAGATGGTGAAGCGTTTCACTTATGCCATGACCCGCGCCACGCTGCAGGACGGTCCTGGTGCCAACGCCATCTGGAACATCACGAACGTTACACGTCCTGACCGCGCAAAGCTCTACACTACCGACGCCTGGGCTACGGCAATGGCCCGCGACAAGGAGGTTATCGAGAACATCAAGAAAGACCCGACCTCTCCGTTCTGGGCTTCCACCGACGAGGAAATCAGCGAGAAGGTACAGGGACTGCTCTCGCCAAACACCAACCAGTTCGACAACAAATGGCACAACTTCCAGCCGGAGATGTCGGCAGAACACTTCTATGAGTTCATGGTTTGGCACAGAGGTCTCTCTATCCCGCGCGCCCGCAACCTGAACGACAGCCGCGTGCAGCAGGGCAAGAAGGTCTTCACTGAGATAGGATGCGCCAACTGCCACCGCCCGTCGTGGAAGACCGGCGACGACAACTACTGGACCCCTAACATGATTGCCGACAAGAAACTGCCGCGCTACGCCAACCAGACCATCTATCCTTACTCGGACATGATGCAGCACAAGCTCTACATGATTAACGACATCCACGGCTCATGGTGCCGCACAACCCCTCTCTGGGGACGCGGACTGGCAAGTGTAAACGGTAGCGGCGTGGAGCGCATGCACGACTGCCGCGCACGCAACGAAATCGAGGCCATCATGTGGCACGCATACAGCAAGAAGTCGCACGCCTACTCCGCTGCCCTCAAGTTCTACAACTTGAGCAAGGCCGACCGCGACGCTGTGGTAATGTTCCTCAGGTCAATCTAATCCATCCGTAGATTTATCTTGAAAATTACAAGGACAAAGCGGGTTTTCCCTGCTCTGTCCTTTTATATGTATAAAAGAAACAACCGGTAAAACAAAACGAAAAATTATGAACAAGAAACTTTTCATCCCTGCAGCAGTCTTCCTGTCTGCCTGCATGCTCGGCTCATGTTCCGACGACAACAACACCCCCGACGGCGGCGGACTGACCCCGACAGAGTCTGACGCCAAATACGTAGGACAGGCGGTGGGCAATTTCTCAAAAGAGGAATGGTACCCCGGCGGCGAACTGGGAACTACGGAAAACATCTCGTCCAACTGCTACGAGGACGAGACACCTGCCGTGGACCAGCAGGGGCTGCTCGACAAGTTCAACGACGGCGACCACATGGCGAGCACACGCTACACCATAAGCACGGGAATGTTCAAGGGCTGGGGACCGGTAGCATCGCGCAAGTCATGCTCCGACTGCCATTCGGGCAACTACTCCCACGGACACAGCCGCAACGACTTCACTCCCGAAACCGGCAACGGATACATCGTTTCCGTCTACACCCCCGACGCTCCGGGCAGCAACGACGGACCGCTCGTAGACCAGCTCACCACCTTCACCATGACAATGGGAATGTCGCCGTTCAAGCCGCAGCTCGAACCGTCGAAGGTCAACATACAGTGGCACGACGTGGAGGCTATGGAGAGCGGACTGAAGATGCAGTTCCCCGACGGCGAGAAATTCTCGCTCCGCTACCCTACCGTCTCTATCCCCGCAGACGCCTTCAACTCTGACCCGCGTCCGGCTGAAGGCAGCTACGACGTGCGACTTATCGTATCGTGCAACTTCCAGGGACTCGGTCTTATCGACGCCCTCTCCAACGAGGATCTGGAGGCACAGTACAGGCACGAAGACCAGTATGGTGCCGAACTGAACCCTGATTTCTGGGACACTTCGGCAAAGAAACTGAAAGATGATGCGTATGCCGAAGACTACTTCGGGAAGAAATTCGTAAAGCGCTTCAACTACGACCTGCTGGAGGGCTGTCTGCAGAACGACGTGGCTCTATGGGACGAGCTGAACGTGCTGCGCTCCGACATCAAGCACATCTGCACTACTACGCCATGGGCTAAAGCCATGTCGGAAGACGAGGAGATTATCAGCTACATCATGAAGAACGGAAAGGACGAGACTTCGCCCGTACACCCCTACTACTACGACGGCACACACGACGGCATAAAGGAGGCCCTTGCCTATCTGCTCTCGCCTGAAGATGATGTTGACCTCTACAACAACAAATACTACAACTTCAAGCCGGAGATGACCGACGACCAGTATCATTCCTTCATGACCTGGCACAGAGGTCTCGCCATTCCGCGTGCCCGCAACCTTAACGACAAGGATGTGCAGCAGGGCAAGAAGCTCTTCACCGAGATGGGATGCGTAAACTGCCACAAGCCGTCGTGGAAGACCGGCGACGACAACTACGGACGCTCCAAGATTCTCGAGGGGAGAAACCTGCCGCAGTATGCGCACCAGACCATCTACCCGTACTCCGACTTCATCCAGCACAAACTCTGCATGAAGCAGGACATCCACGGTTCATGGTGCCGCACGACCCCTCTCTGGGGGCGCGGACTGTCGAGAATCAACAGCGGTAAGGAAGACCGCCTGCACGACGCACGCGCACGCAACGAGGTGGAAGCCATCATGTGGCACGCCTACAGCAAGAATTCGCAGGCTTACAGCTCTGCACTGAAATTCTACAACCTGAAAAAGTCTGACCGCGACGCTGTCGTGAAGTTCATTCAGTCTATATAAAATACAACCCCGGAAACCCCACAGCCCCTCCAACTACAGCCCCCCTTGGGGAGTTGGAGGGGGCTGGTTTTTTTCTCTTTATATGAAACGCTATTTACTCATTATATATATTCTTGTAATCATTGCGATGGCAGTAGCCACGATAGTGGAGAAATACTGCGGCACGGACTTCGCACATTCCCATTTCTACGGCTCCTGGTGGTTCTCGCTCCTCTGGGCTGTGCTCACCGCCGGGGCAATCCTGTATTTCATCAGGCGTAAGGTGAAGAGATTCTCTATCATAGCTCTCCACCTCTCGTTTGTCGTCATCCTCGCCGGAGCCCTGCTCACGCATCTCTTCTCCAGAAACGGCATCGTGCACCTGCGGCTGGCAACGCCTACGAACACTCTCGTCGTCAATAACGACGACAACTCCACCGCCGAGGAGAAACTGCCGTTCAGCATCACGCTCAACAGCTTCAACATCGACTACCACGACGGCACGAGGGCTGAATCCGACTACGTCTCCTCGTTTACCGTCAGCGACGGAAACCGCAACGTGGCGGCTCGCGTCTCGATGAACAAAATCTTCGAATACCGCTCCTTCCGCTTCTACCAGTCGTCGTACGACGAGGACATGCAGGGCAGCATCCTCTCCGTCAGCTCCGACCCCTACGGCATTCCCGTAACCTACACCGGCTACGCCATGCTCTTCTTCTCGCTCCTGTGGATGCTCGCGGCAAAGAGGGGACCTTACAGGACTGTGCTGCGCCGGGCTGCACTGTCCAGGGTAGCCATGTCTGCCGCCATTGCCGTTGCCGCACTGTGCAGCCTGCCCGGAAAGACACGGGCAGCAACCGTCCTGCACAGGGAAACGGCAGAGAAATTCGGGGAGCTGTATATCCTCTACAACAACAGAGTCTGTCCGCTGCAGACCTTTGCCATTGACTTCACGAAGAAGCTCTACGGCAAGCCGTCCTACAAGGGACTAACGGCTGAACAGGTGCTCACGGGATTTATCTTCTGGGGCGACGAATGGTGCAGCGAACCGATTCTGAAAATTAAAAGCGGACCCGTGAAGGAGACGCTGCAGCTGCCCGACTATTGCTCGGTTAATACTTTTTTCAATTCTGATATGGGCGGATACATCATCGGTCCGTATGTGGAGGAGTTCTACAACGGCAACTCCGACAAATTCCACAAGCAGGTTGCCGACATCGACGGGAGGATTCAGCTCGTCATGGAACTGCGCCACGGCTCGTCGCTCAAGATTTTCCCCACCACGGACCACGCCACAACGACATGGAACTCGCCCGTAGACAAGCTTCCCTCTTATGTCGGCACCCGCGAGGCTGTGTTCATACAGAACGTTTTCCCGCTTCTCTATAAGGACGCCAGGGAGGCTAACTCATGGAACATGAACGAGACGCTCGGCAAACTGCTGAAATACCAGAGGAAGAACGCCGGAACTTCGCTGCCCACAGACACTCAGGTCAGGGCAGAGAGGATGTACAACGCCTTCCCCTTTGCCACAGTGCTCTTCATGCTAAACCTTACAATGGGCTTACTCTCGCTCATGGTAACCATCTACAGGCTCAACTCGAGCATGGGCAGCAGAAAGAAGCAGAGCGGTAAGCCGGCGCTCCTGAAAAGGACTGTCAGCGGACCGTGGTGGAACCGCAGCGCACTGGCGGTAATGCTGCTGTCCTTCGCCTCGCTCACCCTTTGCGAAGCCCTGCGCTGGATTATCCGCGGCAAGGTTCCTATGGGCAACGGCTACGAGACGATGCTCTTCGTGGCATGGCTCGTAATGCTGCTCTCACTGGTAGCCTATCGCCGTTTTCATATCATCCTCACCTTCGCCTTTCTCATGTCGGGCTTCTTCCTGCTCGTGTCCCACATCAATCTGATGGATCCGGAAATCAGTCACCTGATGCCCGTATTGAACTCTCCGCTGCTCAGCATCCACGTGTCTATCATCATGATGGGCTTTGCCATGCTGTCGATTACGTTTATCTGTGGCGTTACGGCACTGCTGAGCGATTTCCTTTCAGGATTTGGCGGCAGAAGCGACAGGAGCGTCATCGACGGACAGATGGACGGCCTGCGCCTTCTCTCGCTCCTCTTTCTATACCCTGCCCTCGCGATGCTCGGCATCGGAATTTTTGTAGGGGCGATATGGGCGAACGTCAGTTGGGGAACTTACTGGAGCTGGGACGCCAAGGAGACGTGGGCTCTCATCACGTTTATGCTCTACGCCATTGCCGTTCACTCGGCGTCGCTGCCATGGTTCCGCAAGCCCAAATTCTTCCATATCTTCATGGTTCTCGCCTTCCTCTCTATCCTCATGACGTATTTCGGAGTTAATTATTTTCTCTCGGGAATGCACTCGTATGCGTAATGAATTAGGAATGAGGAATTAGGAATTAGGAATTAGGAATGAAGTTTTTATTATCGGAAGTGACAAATATTTTTTGTAGCTTGCAATTCTAAAAACTGTATAAAGCATTATTTCGCACCATATTTTTAACGACAATAGAGACAATAGACGACAATTCTTCACTATATAGTTGATTGTCAAAATTGTCTTTCATTGTCGTTAATATTTATATTCTTTTGAAAGACAAGGTTGATGGTTTTATTTGTTAGTCTTTTTGTAGGCTAAATGTTTTTATGTTTATCGCCCGATGTCGCTTTTTTTTATTTTATTTGTCTAAAAATACAGTAATATTATCTTCCGACAATAAATACTATCTCTTGTAGGTTGAATCACTGCTCTCACTGATGTTTTGATACTTTTGTAACGAATCATAGTTGTTTAGTTTTTTTGTTGGTTAATAATTTTCATTTCACTATCTGAATAACGACAAAACTCCTCACTCTTAACATTTGCAAAGGTATGCAATAATCGACGTATTTCCAAAAAACAGCTTCTTGTAACATGCAAAAATCTGTTAACAAACCAGT
>ERZ808270.11-NODE-11-length-119149-cov-5.187793_pt1 | contig 119149 bp, 86 predicted proteins | sample MGYA00521082_ERZ808270 | MGnify/ENA primary metagenome ERZ808270 (study PRJEB31516, sample SAMN03275594) | gut metagenome | biome: mammalia-associated habitat; material: feces | host: Papio cynocephalus | place: Kenya | collected 2012-07-27 ... | reverse complement strand
TTTCGAGATCGAGCATATCGTATGCGCCGTCTTTTTCGCGGTACACGGGAACGTCTGTGAAATACATTGTAACGTAACCCTGAAACTCGTCAGGACGATCTTTCAAAGGCTTACAACGATTGACAACGTCGTCGAACACGCGAATGTACGGTTTGTTGTTTTTCGAGATGCAAGGGCAGAGCAGACTGCCTTCGGCAAGATAACCGAAACCGGATAATTTTTTATCCGACTTGCTACGAACGTGCTGAATCGAGAAAACTACTTTTTTCATTTGGAATTTACCTCCGAATTTTTATTTTGCCTTTTCGGCAACAAAAAAACAGCACGGAGGAAATTGAAAATCCGAAATAATACAAATAGGGAAAGAGCGAAAGTCAACGATGGAGCAAGAAATTATTGCATACAAGTTAAGCAAAATTGAAAAAAAGGGGGGAAATAAAAAAGCCGAAATTGATTTGCTTCAATTTCGGCAGAGGGGATATACAAATTTTAAGCAATAATTTTTGCCGTTGACTTTCGTTTTTCTCTGTGCTACACAAAAAACAACCGAAAAGGCAAAAAATTTTTCGGAGGAAACTCAATCGGAGCCTAAATCGGCGAAAACTTGTCGTTCTAATTGATCATAGTTAATAAGCCAACGCCGCCCGTGGTTCGTTTTGAAAACTTTATCCGAAAGAATGGCAAATTCTACCATATCTCTTGTAACACGTAACTGAGGGTGCGTTTTTGCAAAATTATCGACGATATAATCGTGGTTTCGGATTCGCGGAAGAGAGGAGTGTTCGCAAATATTGCGCGGATTTAATTTTTGTAAAAAGGCGGGGTAATCGATTTGCCATTTTGTATCCGGCGAAATAAAATACGGAAGATTGTTTTTTGAGATGAAATATCGAATATTCAATTTTCGTATAGGCGTGTCAGCGTCTTGAGCGAGAAAAGCACGCCAGATATCCCCGGAAGTAGCGATTCGACTTGTAGCGGAAAATACGCTTTGTTGTTGATGCGCGGTAAGAGACGGCGGTGCGATGCCTTGCAAATAAAAGAATAATTCGTCGAGATTGATCATCCATGAATCTCCGTACATTATGGGATATAAGACTTTTTTATCGATCAGACATTCAATGAAATAGCGGGAGATAACAGAATCGGGATCGGCGGATTTGATTTGCCGAACGGCGTCGTTTAATTTTCTTAAAATCGGAATATACATAAATTTATTCTCCTTTGTCGGTAGAGTTGAAAATATTATCGAGAGCCTGAACAGCGACGGCATCTTGCGATTTAATAAAGTGGCTGTAAATATCGGTGGTAGTACTGGTTCTGGAGTGTCCTGCGCGAGCGGCGACGGTAACAAGCGGAACGCCGGCTGCAATTTGTAACGTAATGTTCGTATGTCTGAGGCTATGCACGGTAACGTGTGGCAAATCGGTGCTGTTTAACAGTTTTTTAAACCAAAAATTGATTGTATCCGGGCTCATCGGTTCGCCGTGTTCCCGGACAAAGAGACGGTCCGAATGTACCCATTTGGCGCCCCATTTATCGGCGAGATCGTTATAGTACAAACGGTATTCCTTTAAGGTGTCGATTAATAATTGAGGCGCGGAAATTTGTCGGATAGAGCCTTCCGTTTTCGGCTCTTTTGTGAAAATACCTAAAGTTTTGCTGTAATTGCTTGTGCGGCGGATAGAAATAATATGATTTTCAAAATCAATATCTTTCCATTCCAGCCCGGCTGCTTCACCCCGGCGCATACCTGTAAGCAAGAGTAGCAGGATACATGTTTTGATGCGTATATCCGGGTAAGCGAGAGCGGCGGAACATAATTCCCTGGCTTGTTTGTCATCAAGAAAATTGATATTACGTTTTATCTTCTTGGAATAAGTAACGTAATCGGCGGATGCGAAATTATCGTCGATAAGGCGTTGTCGTTTGGCAAGAGCGAAGATGCAGCGAGTAGCACGTTTGATTCTCGCGATGGTATTAGAGGAATATAGTCGTTGTTCGCTGCTGACATTGAAAATCAATTCGACTTTAACGTTAAGAATTTTTGCGACGGAAGTCGCGCATTCCATACCGACAGAAGCTCCGCCGAAAAGTTTTGCCAGCGTTGCCGGATTTAAAGTGAATTTATGTCTTAAAACGGAGTAAGAAATATGCTTTTCGTCCATTACTTCGCGTAATGTGTTGAGTTTAGGAGTAATATGAGTAACGGTATAAGTTTCCTCGTCGAGTTTATCGTAAAAAGATTGAATCATATACGGCGTAATTTCTACAAGTTTGAATCCGCCGAGGTAACGATTGATCCACTTGACGGATTCGATGCTCATTTCGTAGTAGTGCACGGAAAAATCTTTTTGAACGCGTTCAAGCCATTTTTGAGCAAAGGCAGCGAATGTAATTTTTCGATCGAGTGTATTTGTGCAAGCGGACGAGTAGAGTTTTTTAATGCTTTGTTCATACAATTCGGCGAATTTTTCGCATTCAGTCTGCGCTTTTTTAGGTGTTAACCCATTTTCCGGTTTCCATGTTGTGGTTTTTATAACGGTGGCTCCGGTTACGGGATTTTTGACTTTGACCTGAATGGTGTATACGGTGCCTTGTTTGGTTTCTCTTGTTCTGATGGTAGGCATAAATTAATCTCCTGTGTTATGATCGATAATCCGAAGCAGGTCGTCGAAATTCAGAATAACTTTTTTCCCGGACATAAAGTATCTGATTTTATTTTCCGAGACGAGTTTTCGGATAAAATTGTAAGTGATGGCAGAATCGGGATCTGCCGCTTTGATTAAAGATACAGATTCGTTGATGGTTCTCATTTTTGCTAAATTCATAGAAATAATGTACGAGACAGATGATTTTTCGGGTTGCGAAAGAGATTATATCACGTAATTAAACGAAATAATAGAGCAAAAACGAGCAAGTTTCCCAACAGCGCGGGGAAGTTTCGCAACTTTTCCCAACAAAACGGGACAAAATGAAACAATCGACTCATAGCGGAATCTCCTTTTGAATTTTTTTTGCCTTTCGGCGCCCCGACTTCATCGGATTTTTTCGCCGCAGTCAAGGGTATCAAGAAATCAATTTTATAGTCGGTATAAAAACAAGAAAAAATTGCATAGAAATAGTTATTTTGAAATATATAAGCAATATTTTCTTGCCTTGACAGCCAGAAAAAATCCGATACCCATGAAAAAGCCGAAAGGCAAAAAAGGTGGCGATAAAAAATTTTTTCCGACACACGAAAAATCGGCGTCGAACGCTTGACAATAAATTTTTAAGGTGGTATAATCGTCTTACAAAAAACGAACAAATGTTCGCTTTTTTGTGGCGAGTGAAAAAAATATAATAAAAAATGCTGATTTTTTATTAAAAACGGCAAATTTACAAAGCGGAGGGATAGAAAGGTAACAGAAAAATTTTTTTCATACAGCCGAAAAAAATAAACGGAGGAAAGACAAATGATTATCGAAATGTGTGAGGAATGCGGAAAACAGGTTGTTCCGAGTCGTATCGGGGACGGATTATACAGATACCGATGTCCGTGCTGCGGGACAAAAATGGTGAAACAAATTTTTACCAAGTATCATTATATTAAAGACGTTCGGCGTCCCAGATAAAGAAAAGTAACTGAATAAGAATCGTTTGTCGGGATAGAAAGGTCCGGCTGAGACAGAGCCTGAGTAAAACCTTTCAGAATACGGCAAGTAAGATCGTCTGACGCGAACAAACAAATTCTATCTGTAAGGTCATCGATAAGGAGACCTATCGAAACAGTAGCTGTAGGAACGCTGGTTCTTGCGTATGACGAAGAAACAGGTGAAAAAGCGTATAAACCGGTTGTGCAGTTGTCTCGAAATGTGACAAAAGAGTGGTGTCATATCTGCGTGAACGGGGAAGAAATCGTTTGTACAGGAGGACATCCATTCTACGTTTTGAATGCAGATGAAGATAGAAAGATTGTTCGCTATGAAGGAGTAAGTTCCGACAAAAATGGCAGATGGATTGAAGCGAAAGAGCTGAAAGCATCAGATAAACTCTTGCTTTCTGACGGGACTTGTGCTATAATAAACTCGGTTGCAGTAGAAACGCTTGAAAACCCTGAAACGACTTATAACTTTGAAGTTGAGGATTTCCATACTTATTTTGTCTCTGACTCTAATGTTTTGGTTCATAATAGTTGTAAAGAAGTTGAAGCTGTAGCAAAAAAATTAGGCTATTCAAAAGTCAAAGGGCAACAATCTCATGGGCAAGCAGTTTTTGCTAATAAAAAGGCTTCACGTGAATTAAGATTTATAACACCAGATTTAGATAGTCATAATGGTGGTTATTGGAAAGCTGCATCATCTATTAAGAACTTAGGCTCTAAAACCACTAGATCTGGGACTTATGATATGTTTTTAAGGAGAATAGGTTCATGATTTGCTATAGAGTAACAAAATTCAATCCGAAGTTTAGGGTTGATGGGAAATATTTAATTGATGATTGGACAAGTATAGCTGATGTCGGGAAAATTTATTCTGGTCAACAATTAACAATGCAAAAATACGAAGAAACGGAACAAAATTATATTGATTTTGTTAAAAATACATTGCAAATTTGCGACATCAACGAACTAGAAATTATTCAATTAGAAAAGTATGTAGGTCATCTAAAATGGAAGAATCAACAATTGATAAATTTGCAACAAATCAGTTCTTTTATGAAGGATTGCTTAAGAGAAAAATGTTGGGCAAAACTAGTGGCTAATGATTTCTTTTTACATTTTGGATACGATTATTATATTTATATCGGTACTAATTTGAATGAGCAAGTGTTACAAAAACTCTGTTGTCAATATGACTTATTTATTGAAAAATACAAATCACCATATTGTAATTGAGTATAGTAAAAATATCATCTAAAAGTTTTATTCTTTCGCAAATTTTTTCTTTTTAAACGTTTAATAAAAATCTTTAAAAGTTTTGCTGCAAAACTTAAAGGCTATCGCCTAAAAGCGATGGCCTTTTACGTTTTTGGGTGAATTATATAATTATGTGCAACAGTTAGGAAATAAAAAAGTGCAAAAATATCTATAGTTTATATCAATTAATTTTCTTTATTTTATCTGTTTTTACATGAGTAATGATATACAGACAATTGAAATAATAAGCAAAATTGGTAAAATGATAAACGTAAATAATCTTAATTTTCCTTTCTTACTGTAGAAAATTGGACCAAGGAAAAGATAAATGAATGAAAATAAGATATCGATTGATAAAATGAAACTTAGATTTACTAGTAGGACATTTTTAAAATTTATTTGTTCTATTGCTAAAATTTTAGCGTTTGTTAATACAAAAGCTAAAATAGATAATACCATAGAGAAAATAGCTAACTGGATACCTTGATGTTTTTTATTTTCGTCTTGAAGTTCAAGCGTTTTTTTAACAATTACAGAATTAATAGGTGTTGATGTGGTATCGTAAATATAATTTAAATCATCATTAATCGAATCGAATTTATCCCATAATGCATCTGTTCGAGTTTTATCATAAGAAAATAAGTCGTTAGAGATATTATTTAATTGTTTGATGATGTACAGATAATCTTCATTAAACTTAAGAATGTCATCCAATTCACCATTTACAGTTTTTTCAGATGTATCTATTAGTTTAATAACCAAGTCTTGAACTTTGTCTAATCTATTGTTAATTGTTTTATTCGTAAGGTTATTTTCCATTTTTATGCTCTTCCTTTAGCGTGTTACCCGTTTGTTTTTTCTGCTAATAACTTGTTTATTTTTTCCCTGGATTCAATGCGTTTTTGTCCGCTAATGCGATTCGCAACAATAAGATATTCTCGTGAGTTATTTATATTTTTTTTGATACGAACTGTCTTTAATTCTTGCATTCTATTTTCTTTTCTTGAAAGATGTGTATCAGATTTCATGATCGTATACTTTAATTTCATATATTTTTCCTCGCAATTCATGTGATAACACTTCCCTAAGAATTTTCTCATAGGTTAGTTTATTATATTATACAATAATTTATTCGAAAAGTCAATTAATATAAATAATGAAAAACATGCTAATAATGACATTTGAATCCTAGGTAGGATTGATAGTAATTGTTTTTTGTATGATTTTATCGTGAGGTTTGATATTCGCAAGATAATAATATTGATATTGTAGTTTTGGATAGTACGGTAAAAAGTGGGAGTTATATCGAAGATATCGATGATATTGTGCTTTAATGTATTTGAAGTAATAAATCGGGGCGAAATTCATATTGCATAAATGTAGGTTAACCAAATATGTTGAAAGTTTACACCCTGAAAAATTACACCCGTTTTACACCCGCAAGAGAATTTACACCCTGCAAGATATAAAAGATAGAACAATTATACAAGAAATAGCATGAAAATATGCAAGAAATCAAAGAAAAAGCGTAAAAATATACATAGGGGGTAAGATTTAACGCCCTCCGACGCTCCCGGTCCGGGTTCGAGCCCCGGCGGACACACCAGAAAAGACTTGCCATACGGCAAGTTTTTTTTTCGTGCGTCTGCCGCTTTGGGCGAGAAACCGACGGGTTCGGAAAATCGCTCGGCGATTTTCTTTCGCAGAGCGAAGCCCCGGCGGACACACCAGCTTTTAGCAAAGTCCTACGCGTATGATGCGTAGGGCTTTGAACTTTTTATTGATGGTTAAAATTTCAAATTATAAAAGCTTATTTCAAATTAAGTTCCCGGACGATACGACGAAAAAATTATTTAAAAAATTTTTCAAAAAAGTATTGACAAATCGGTTTTTATGGTGTATACTTACATCGTTAAATCGTTTTAATAAATCGTTTTAATTGCAAAAATCGTCGTTTTGAAGAAAATTTGAGAATTTTTGTAACGCAGAAGCGGGAACGAAAAAACGATCGGGGATAAAGGAGAAAAAATGCGAATGGATACGACGGCGAGAAGGACGACGATAAAAGACGTTGCTTCGCGGGCGGGAGTGTCTCCCACCACCGTATCGATGGTGTTGAACGGTAAGCCCGTTGCGTTGCCCGAAGAAACGCGGGCGCGGGTGAAGAAAGCGGCGGAAGAATTGCATTATTACACCGATTTCAACGCGCGTGCGATGGTGATGGGAAAAACGAACATCATCGGCGTGATCGTACCCGATATTTCAAATATGTTTTTCGCCGAAGCGCTGCACTACATTCAGGTGGCGTGCGCCGAACGCGGATACGATATCATTCTTTGTAACAGCGAAGAACTTGCCGAAAACGATTTCAGATACATAAAACTTCTGGCGGGGAGAAACGTGGACGGGCTGATTTATTCGCCCAGCGCGGAATCTTTGACGGAAGAAAACATTTCAAAAATCAGACTGCTTTTACAGCCGCTGAAATTGCCTCACGTATTTTTCGATAGGTTTTACAGCGAAAAAGAGCCGTATGTTGTGGTGGATAACGAAGAAAGCAGTTATCGCGCGGCGCGTTATCTGATTGAAGCGGGACACAGAAAAATCGGCGCGATTGCCGGTCCGCTGACGTTAAACAGCAGCAGAAACCGACTGGAAGGTTTGAGAAGAGCTCTGGCGGAAGCGGGAGAATCGTTGCCCGACGATATGATTGTTACGGGAAAATACGATTACGAAACCGGAAAGACGGGCGGAGAGAAGCTTATCGGGAAAGGGGCGAGCGCGATTTTCGCATTTTCCGATATGCAGGCGTACGGGGTATACGAAAGCGCGAAAAAACTCGGCGTGAAAATTCCCGAAGAACTTTCCGTATTCGGCTTCGACGATACGTTTTATTCTTCGCTGCTGGAAACGCCGCTCACTACGATGCGGCAGCCGGTGAAAACTCTTGCGGAAGAGGCGTGCAGGGTGATACTCGATCTGATCGAAGGAAAGAAAACGCAAAAAAGCGTGAAACTTCCCGCCGAGATTGTAGAGAGGAAAAGCGTTGCCGCGAGAAAGTAATTAAAGAAAGACGGTCGTGAGGAACGATTCGTTTTTCGGAAAAGACATTTGTTTTCGTTGAAGGAGAATCTATGATTTCTGAAAATAAATTCGCAGAGGAAGCCGCAAAAACGGCGGATGCCGATTTGCACGAGGGCGAAGAAAACAAACCGAAGAAGCGCCGGCGTTGGGATTCCAACGATATCGTGCTTTTCGCGATGGCTTCGCTCAGCGTGGTGTTTCTCGCGGTGTTTGCGTATGCGCCTTTGTACGGGCTGGCGCTTGCATTCAAAGAGGGCGACGGCTGGCTGAATATTTCGAAAGCGATTTCCGTTGCGCCGTGGAACGGGCTGGATAATTTCAAGGCGTTTTTTGAAGATCCCGATTTCTGGGGGATTTTGTGGAATACGTTGGGGCTGAATATCCTGCAACTTATGATCAACTTTCCCTGCCCCATTATCTTTGCCGTACTCACGGCGGAGCTGATCAGCGATAAATTCAAAAAATTCGTGCAGACGGTAACGTTTTTCCCGCACTTTATTTCCTGGGCGGTGTACGGCGGCATCTTCCTCAGCCTGTTTGCGCTGGATACGGGCTTGCCCGCATTATTGCAGAAGGCGGGGCTTGCAAGTGAAAAGCCGAATATTCTTGGAGATCCTTCGTATTTCTGGGGAATCATCATCGGCACGTCGCTGTTAAAAGGGATGGGCTGGGGGTCCGTGATTTACGTGGCGGCGATTGCGGCGATTCCCACCGAATTGTACGAGGCGGCGAAAATGGACGGAGCGAATCGCTTCCATAAGATTTTCTACATAACGATTCCTTCCATCGCTCCTACGATTACGCTTTTCTTTATTCTTTCGATCAGCGGACTTTTGAATAACGGTATCGAACATCTGCTTGTATTCCAGAATACGAGCAACCTCGAACGCAGCGAAGTGCTGGATACTTACATCTATAAATACGGTATTCCGAACTTCCGTTACAGTTACGCCACGGCGATAGGGCTTCTGAAATCCATAATTTCGCTGTTGTTGCTGGTTTCCGGCAACTGGGTGTGCAAGAAGATCTGCGGAAAGGGGATTTATTGATATGATAATGGATAAACTGACGGACTTATACAGCGATTTTTACGATCGGGTGAAACGTTGGATTACCTCGGGCATCACTCTGATTGTAGTGGGCGTGCTGCTGTTTGCCTATCTTTCCAATGTATCGATCGACGAGGGCACGGAGGAAATGTATCGCACGCTGGATATCGTCTTTTACGTATTCTGCGCGTTGATCCCCGTTGCCGTAGCGGGCGCGGTGTTTCTGATTATTGCCGCAAGAAAGAGAAAAAAGGTATATCTTTCCCGTTTCAACGAAAGCAAACTGAATAAACATATCAACGCGTTCGATATTATTTTAACGATTGCCATCGGGCTGTTCTGCCTGCTTTGCATTTATCCTATTTTCTACGTGCTGATCGGAAGTTTCAATCAGGGTGCGGATTATGCGATCGGCGGCGTGTGGCTTGCTCCGCGGTTGTTTACGTTTGAAAACTATCGGGTAGTGGTGCAGAATTCGGCATTCTGGCACAGTTACGCGGTTACCATCGCGCGTACCGTAATCGGTACGTTCGCTTCGCTTGTATTCACTTCGGTTGTGGCGTACGCGATGAGCCGCCCGAACCTGAAATTCCGCAGAACGTTTTACTGGATAAATCTGTTCACGATGTTTTTCGGCGGCGGACTTGTACCGTACTTTCTGATTATCAAAACGGTGGGTTTGTACGATACGTTCTGGGTGTATATCATTCCCGCGCTGTATTCCGTTTATAATATGATTGTGATTCAGAGCGGCTTCCGTTCTATCAGCGCGGATATTCACGACGCGGCGATGATTGACGGGGCGGGAGAATTCCGTATTTATCTGCAGATTTATATGCCGCTTTCTAAACCCGTGCTTGCCACCATCATTCTGTGGAACGCCGTGGGGCACTGGAACAGTTATTTCGATACGATGATTTATACGAACAGCGACGAACTGCAAACGCTGCAATATTATCTTCTGAAAGCGATTCAGACGTCGTCGATGACGGAAGGTATGCCGCCCGAAATGATGGAACGGCTTTCCCCGCAGACGCTTTCGCTTGCGGCGATTATTCTTTCCATCATTCCCGTGTTCTGTTTCTTCCCGCTGGTGCGGAAGAACTTCGCTTCGGGCATTATGGTGGGCTCGCTGAAGGGCTGATAAAAAAACGGAATGCGCGCCGGTACGCGGCTGCGTGAACGCGCATAGAAAAAAATACCGATAAAAAATATTTCGGGAGGAAAACAATGAAAAAACTTTTCAGAAACTTTTGTGCTACGGCAATCGCCGGTCTGATGATTTTATCCGGCGCGGCATGTTCGAAAGACGGCGGCGGAGAAGTGGACGACAACAACATGGCGAAACTCACTTATCCCGATTTCGCGGAAACGCCCGCGGATAAGGACAGCTGGGAATATATCCCCGACGGGACGGATCAGACAATCGAATGGTATGTGGACGTATCCAGCTGGGCGATTCCGACGGACAACGCCGTGCTGAAAAAGATTAAGGAAAAGACGGGAATTTCCATTCGTTTCGTTACGCCCGTGCAGGACGACGGACAGAAACTTTCCACGATGATTGCGGGCGGGGATCTTCCCGACGTGATTTCCGTGCCTACTTCGAAAACGCAGACGTTGGCTTCTCTCGCGCAGCAGGGATATGTGTACGACATCGATACGTTGCAGGAAAAATGGGCGCCTTCGCTTGAGCAGCACCTGCCCGAAGACGTGCACGACTGGTGGGCGTACGGCAATAATAAAATTTACGGCATCCCGAACCATTATTACAGTTACGAAGATATTCCCGAAGGCGAACAACTTCAGCCCAACGGCGGCATGATGGTGCGCGAGGACCTCTTCAATGCGTGGCAGGCGATTGCCGAAAAGAGAGCGGGCGCGGACGGAAAGATTACGTACACCGCCATCGACGGCACGCAGAAGAGCGTGGAATGGCAGGGATACATCACTACGCCCGAAGGCTTCAAAGAAGCGGCGAAGTGGGCGGTGGAAAACTATTACGGTACGAATAAAGGGCAGATTACCACGGCGTTGCAACTCGGTCAGTTCAATAATCAGGGCAACGTTTCGCTCACCTGGCTTTCGCAGTTCTTCGCGATTCCTTTCGAAACGGAATCGGGCGAGTACGTGTTCCAGTTCGAACAGGACGCGTATGCGGATATGATGTATTACCTCAACGATTTGTACACCACGAAAGTGAACGGCAATCCGTTGATTTCCACGGCGAACTTCTCGCAGACCTACGACGGCGTGGGCAGCGTGATTGCGGGCGGTTCCGCGTTTGCCACGCTGGTTACTCCGCAGGATTATCAGATGCATTTTGCCACGGCGAAAGACGGCGGATATAAATATATCAGCATGTATATCACCAATTCGGAAGGCGACGCCCCCGTGCTGGCGGATATCCGCGGCTACGGCTATCTGATGAACATGATTACCACAAACTGCAAACGTCCCGATCTCGTGATAAAACTGTTCGATTATCTCACGAGCGACGAAGGGCAGCGCCTTGTGGCTTTCGGCGTGGAAGGCAGCAGCTGGCAATGGGCGGATGAGGCAAAGACGACGATTGCATATACCGATACGTTTTTGCAGGCGAAAGGCGATAAATCGCAGAGCACCGCGGCTTATGGATTGCTGACGATGGATCTTCTGATCAATTATCAGTATTACGATACGATGCAGCCGAAAACGAACAACGGCAAGACGGAAAACGAGATTTTCCGTACGGATATGAAACGTCCGCTTTCGATTTACGCGTACGATTATAACGCCACGCATTTCGTAGTAGACGCTACGGACAGCCGCTTCCAGACGTACAACACGGCGCTCACCAAAATCAACGCCACGATCGGGCAGCAGATTCCCAAGATTCTTCAGGCGGCGAATAAGGCGGAAGCGGAACGGCTGTATAAGCAGACGCTAGAAATCATCGGTAAATCGGCGTACAAACTCGATCTCGTAAAAACGATGAATTCGGAAGCGTATGCGAAAACGAAACAAAAACTCGGCGTAAGCGTGGCGTGGCCCGCATGGCAGGAAGGCTATGTAAGCCCGCTTGACAGAACGAAACCCAACGGAGACACTTCGCTTTATCGCGGGTATTAAGCACGAAAAAGAAAATGAATTCAGGTATGAAAAAATATATATTCGATACGGATATCGGCGACGATATCGACGACGCGTTCGCGCTTTCGCTTCTCTGCTCGCTGGCGGGCAAAGACGTCGCGGGGGTAACCACGGTGTTCCGCAATACGAAAAAACGCGCGCAACTTGCGAAAACGTTGCTTGCCGCGGCGGGATTTGAAAACGTGCCCGTGTATGCGGGGCAAAGCTTCCCGTATAAAGAGCCGTTTCATCTCTTCGGCAAAGACGCGGCAGCCGAAAAGCCGGAAGAGAGCTCGCCCTGCCAGTGGACGGAGGAATACGCCGCTGCGGAATACGAAAACGACGCGGTGAATTTCATCGCGGAAAGCGCGAAGAAGTACGGCAAGGATCTGGTGTTGTTTGCCGTGGGACCTTTAACGAATATTGCGCGGGCAATCGAAAAAGAGGAAGCGGTAAAACATATCGGCGCGATTTATACGATGGGCGGATATTTTTCGAAAGATCAGGCGGAATGGAACATTCTGTGCGATCCCGAAGCCGCGGAAATCGTGTATGCTTCGGGGATTCCCGTGTATGCCTGCGGACTGGACGTAACGCTTCGCTGTACGCTGGAAGCAGATTTGTTGCAGGCGTTCCGCGATTCGAAAAAACCTGCGAATCGTCTGCTGATTTGCTGGCTCGATCGCTGGAAAGAATTTTTCGGCTTTGAAAAGAGCGTGATGCACGATCCGCTTGCCGTGGCGTGCGCCTTTTCGGACGTGTGCCGTTTTGAAAAACGTTACGTAAAAACAAGCGGAACAAATCGCGGCGCCGTGGAAGCGCACGAATCGCAGACAGACGGAACTTCGCCCGTGTACGTGGCGGAGGACGTGAATCCGACGGCGTTTTATCGCCTGATTCGCGAAAAATTATTGTAAAAAACGGGCGAAAGCCCGAAAATGATACGGAGGTATTTTATGAAAGACAAAAAGCAGAGAGCTGCGGCTCTCATTCTCGGCGCCGGTTTCGTATTGAGCGGACTGACGACGGCAACGTACTTCGGTACGAAAAACGCTCTTCTTGCGAACGCGATGGATACAACCACCGCCGTTACGTATCCGTTCTCTACGGGGAAGAAAGCGTTTAAAAACGCGGCGACGTTCACCGCGCCTTCCGAACAGGGCACAGACGGCGGCGCATGGGCGTTCGCGCAGGTTTCCTTCGACAGCTCCAAAGTGGATATGACGAACGCGAAGTACGTAGGCGTGCAGATGTCGGTTCCGGGCACTCCCGGACTTACCGTAGGCTTCCTTCAGGGCGGCAACCGCTGGTCGATTCCGCAGAGCGGCGAATCGAAAGTGTACTTCCAGAAAGAAGACGGAACGATTACCGAACTTAAAATTCAATACGGCGCGATTGCCTTTACCGGGAATTTAAGCGGCACTCTGTTTATCCCTACGGATATTTTAAGTTCGCAGTTCGGCGGCGCAATCGATTTCACGCAGATTTCCGCTTTCTTCATGACGGCGAACACGCTGTATAATTACGGCTACTCCGTTACCGTGGGCGAAATCGGCATGTATACGGGCGAGCCGGATACGACGACGATGACGAAACTGGTGGACCTTTCCGGCGGCGAGCGCAACAAAAACAAATATTACGTTGCCGACGGCATGAGTCTGACGATGCCTTCCGACGTACCCGTGGCGGCTCCCGAATTTTCCTCTTATCCTCTGCGCACGGGCGACGACGCTTATAAGAACGTGGCGGTATGGGGCGGATTCACTCCCGATTCCACCAAAGATAATCAGCAGACGCTCACCGTGGACCTCGGCACGGCGGACTTCTCTTCCGCGGAATACCTTGTGGTGCAGTATTTCTGCGCGGGCGCTCCCGGACTTCAGTATAAACTGAAATCGGGCGACAGCTATTATTCCGTAGCCGGCAAAGAAGGCAAACCCGTATACTTCCAGGAAGAAGGTTCCGCTACAAGCGTAAAAGCATGCGACATCACCTATGCGCACGTGAATAACTCCGTTGTAGGAAAGATGGGCGCGCTGGTGATGCCTATGGATTCTATGGCATGGGAATCGGCTACGGGCAGCCTTGCCGCCGTGGATTCGCTTATCGTTACCACAAACGCGAAATATAACGGCAATTTCAATCTGATTGTAGGCGAAATCGGATACTATTCTGAAGACGCTACGTTCACCAAGGTGCTTGATCTTACTTCGCGGCAGGACGGCAAATTCTCCGCTACAAGCACGCTGGAAGAAAATCGCGGCAGCGTGGAATTCAAACGCGGCAAGCGCGATATGATGGGCGACGCTACCATCGATTACACGGGCAAAGGCGTTACGAACGTTGAATTCAACGAAACCTCCGGCTCGGTAGCCGGTATCTGGGACGGCGGCAGTTACGGCAAACGCGAAGCGTCTACCGATACATACGGCAAGCCCGCGGTGAAATTCACCACGCTCGGCGCAAATGCCAAGGGCGACGCGTATACCGCGTTCGATCTGGCTGCCGCAGGAGGATTCAGCTGGGCAGGCATGAAAGGCGTAAGCTTCTGGGCGAGAAACGACAGCGATACCGAAATCGCGTTCAACATCGAAGTGGACTGCAAAATCAAAGCGGAATCCGGTAAGTATATTTCCGATCGTTTCAACATCAAACAGGGCAACCGTTTCTGGCTGTACGACGTAAACACGGGCAAAACGAGCATTTACATGACGCGCCCCACGGCTACGCTTCCCGCAGGCTTCGAAGGCTGGGTGAGAATTCCGTTTACGGCGTTTGCGCGTGCGGACTGGAGCACGAACGGCGTTACGAAAGATCAGTTCATGAGCGAAGGCTCGATGGTAAGCTATCTTGCGATTACCGTACATTCGGAAAACTACAAAAACAAATCGTTCACCGTGAATAATTTCGGCGGTTATCAGACGACTCCCAGATTTTCTTCCTCGTTTGTGGCATCGAACGGCAAGAGCATTGCGGAGTTGCTGGAATTAAACTAAATAAGAGGGCAAAAAAATGAAAAAGAGAATTCAATACATTGCGGCTGCTTTATTGTTATGCGCTACGTTCGGTACGCTGGGAGCTTGTAAAAAAGACGCGGATACGCCCGCTCCTTCTCCCACGCCGGATCCCGGTCCTAACCCCGAACCTACGCCTTCCGTCATCTACGGTTTACCGGAGGGCGGTACGGGCAGATACATTTCCAACAGCGACGTTTTGGATGACGGCGACACCCGTTATTTAGTGTGCACCACCAACGAAACGCAGGCGGAAGAAGATAACGTTATCGCCGTGTACAAGGCGAAATACGAAGCGGGCGAAGGCAAAGGCTGGGCGTACGGCGAACAGAAAATCGTTCTTCGCGGCGAAGAAGGAAAATGGGACGAATATATCGGTTCCGCTTCTATCGTGAAAGGCACGTTTGCGAAAGACGATAAAAATTATTCGTGGCTGATGGCGTATTGCGCCACGTCCGCCGCGAACGACACGCAGTATTCCATCGGGCTTGCGGCGGCAACCTCGCCGGACGGCGAATGGGAAAAAATCGGGAAAATCGTATCGTTCGATTCCGAAGTATACGGCACAAGTTCCGTTGGTTGCTATGCGCCTTCGATTGTAAACTACAATAAGGAAAGCGGTATCCGCCTCTTCTATACGTACGCGGATATGTACGGGCATTTTGCCAAGTTTGTGGATTTCGACGCTTCCGATCTTACGGATATCGAAATTTCGGGCGAAGCGATGGTTCCCACCAACGGTAGCGTAGCGGGCGGCGACGACGCGGTGATGTTCCCCAACGCCGATTTTGCGTACGATGAAACGGCGGGAAAATTCGTGGCTGTGAAAGACTATTCTCCTTCCGCCGCCACCGATCCGAAATTCGCCACGAAAATTCAGCTTCTTTCGATTGACGAAGAAGAGCTTCTCACCACCGATATCGGCGAAGGCTGGACGGGGCTGAGAACGTGGGATAACACCGATACGATCGACGGAGATACGATGTACGAACGCCTCTACGGCGGCAGCGTGGTTTCCGACGCGTACGGGCACGTGAACGGCGCGAACGGGTACGAAATTATCTGCCACGTTTGCCTCGAAAAATCGGAAAGCGAGGATTATCTGTTTACGCAGAAGCCCATTTCTTTCCTGTATTCCGCAAACTGATAAAATAAAAGCAAGACGGGGCGTTCCGCGTATCTTAAAAAAGGGCGCGGAACGCCCGACATCTTTTCGCCGCGCTGCGTATTAAGAAACGAGAGCGGTTTTATAGAGGAGAATATGATGAAAAAGAAACTTTTTGCCGCCGCATGCGCGGCATTATCCGCCGCAGTGATTTTTGCGGGATGCGGAAAAACGCCCGCCGACGCTACGCCGGACGTTCCCGATAAGCCCGCCGCCGAAACGTTCCGCGAGGGATATTATTCGCTGCGCGAAAAAAAAGTGGAAAACGCCGACGTTACCGGCGATTATTTGTTCAACTGCCTGTATTTTTCGGACGGGGAAGCAATCTGGTATGAAACGGATCTGACGGGCAGAAGCGAAAAGAGCGGCACATATACGGCGACGAACGAAGAAGTTACGGTGGAAATCGGCATTCGTTCCTACCGTTTCGATTACGAAAAAGGCACGCTTACGTTCAGCGGAAAAATCAATAAAATGAACGTGAATATGAGTTATACTTATACGGAAAATTACGTTTTACCCTCTGCGGAAGTCGGAGCGGCGTTTACGGAAGAACTTTTCGGCGAAAGCAAAGAAGAAAATTTTTATAATTACTGCCCTACGGCGCTTATCGAAGGCGATACGATGCACGTATGGTATTGCAGCAACCAAAAGAGCGGCAACGTTACCGATTTTATCGCTTATCGACAAGGCAAACTGAACGCGGCGGGAAAATGGGAATTTTCCGAAAAGAAACTGGTGCTTTCTCCCTCGGAAAAAGACAGCGGTAAATGGGATTCGCGCCACGCGTGCGATCCTTCCGTCGTCAAAGGCGAATTTTCGTATAACGGCGAAAAATATGCTTATCTGATGGCGTATCTCGGCTGCAAAACAAGCGACAACACGCGCAACGAAGTGGGGCTTGCCGTGGCGAAAACGCCGGACGGCGAATGGGTGAAAGTGGGCGATCAGCCGATCGCGAATTTCTATACGTCCTCCGATTACGGTGAAAATCGCTGGGGATACGGTCAGCCGTCTCTGATAAGCGAAAACGGCAAGGGAAAAGCGATTCTGTTTTATTCGATGGGCGCGGCGAAAACGTGCACGATTGCGGAGGAATGGGATTTTTCCGATTTGAACACCCCCGTACGCCTGCACAGAGCGGAACTGAAAGAACGCGGCGTGGTGAACGCGAGCGGTTCGCAGGATTGCATCAACAACGCCGATTTCGCTTACGATCCCGTCCGCGGCAAATTATACTGCATCAAAGAGGACGGACCGTACCCGACGGACGGCGGCGTGAACTGGATTGCGGGAAGCAATACGATTCTTTCCCTGAACGTAGGCGATAATTTCGATTTGCTGTTTTCGGGCGAAACGTATCAATGGGAAAAGGTGGACGCGCTGACGAAAGACCTTACGTCGTCGCCGCGCAATCATAACGCCTGCATCGTGAAAAACGAATCGGGCTGCCTTACGAACGCTTATCGGATTCCCGTTCTGTACACCGCCGCGGAGCTTGCCGAAAGTTATCCCGACTGGAATCTGGGCGGGCAATGGCCGTCGCTTCACACCTACCGTATTCACGGCGCGTTTTTCGATATCAGATAGCGGCTTTTTCGCCGTATCGTCCTGCCGCGTCGCGGAAAGAAAGGCTTAAAATAAGAGGTATTGTATGAAAGAAAATCTGAAAAAAGCGGTTTGCTGCGGACTGGGCGCGATTCTCTCGTGCGCCGCGTTTGCCGCGTGCGGAAAGCAGAAAGAAAGCGTATTGCTGGAAGGGGAATATTCGCTTGTTTCCGCCGTATTTGAAAATACGGATTATACTTCCGATTTCCGCGCTTACAGCGCAACGTTTTCCAAAGACGGCTCGGTCCGCGTGGTGATCGATTATCTCGGAGCGCTGGAAACGCGCAACTCCGCGTATTCGTGCGACGGCGAAACGGTAACGGAAACGTATAAAGGCGAAACGTTCACCTATTCGATGAGCGGAGATTTCCTGATTACGGATTATTCCGACGGCGGCGATGCGATACGCGTAACGCTCGGCAAAAAAACGCAGCAGGACGAAGAGACGGCGGTGGATTTTGAAAGCATTCTGTTCGGAACGTCGATAGAAGATACGAAATTTTTCAATTACTGCCCTGCGATTCTTACGGAAACCGTCGACGGGCAGGAAATCATGAATATATGGTATTGCTCGAATAAAGACGACGGCGTGATTATGGATCATATCGCCTATCGCAAAGGCGTGAAGCAGGCAGACGGAAAATGGAAGTTTTCCGAACAGCAGATCGTTCTTGCGCCTACGCCCGATACCTGGGACGCCCGCCACACCTGCGATCCCGCGGTGGTGAAAGGAGAATTTTCGTATAACGGAACGAAATACGCCTATCTGATGGCGTATCTCGGCTGCACCACGGAGGACTATCAGAAAAACGAAACGGGACTTGCCGTGGCAAACGCGCCCGAAGGTCCGTGGGTGAAAGTGAATACGTTAAACCCCATTGTGCCCTGGTACGACGACGGCGACGAAGATGCGGAACAGAAAAAGTACGAAAGCATGCAGGGCACGTCCTCGATTTACTGGGGGACGGGTATGCCCGCGCTGGTGAGCCTCGACAAGAAGGGACAGGTGCTGATGTTTTATCAGTCCACTTTGCGCGGCACGGGGATTCAGCAATGGGATTTTTCGGATCTGAATCAACCGAAGCGCACGTTCGTATCCTCTGTTACGCACAACGGAATCGTTAATTCGCAGGGGAGGAAGTGCAATATCGGTATTCCCGATTTCGCTTACGATCCCGCGGCGAAGCGGTTCTATGTATGCGGCGTAACGGGGGAGAAGAATCCGCCCGACGTAACGAAAACGCTGGTAAGTTCGCATAGTTTCGTGGCGTATATCGACGGCGTGGAAAACACGGAACAGCTGGCGCAGATGATGCAATCGGGAAGTTACACGTGGAAAATGGCGGGATATGTAGGACCGGACGTAACGGGTTCTGCGAGAAACCACAATCCGGGAATCGTACGTAACGCGTACGGCGAATTGCCCGATTCCAAAAAGATGGGCGTGGTGGTAAGCACCGGCAGAAACGACGGCGCGAACGAAAATATTTTCACGTATCGTCTGCACGGCGCATACGTAAAATTACCGTAAAACAAAGAAAACAAGACTGATTTTCCGGCATAAACAAAAAACACATTCTGCAAAAAAATGCGGAATGTGTTTTTTAGTGGTATTTTAAATTTTTTAAATCGCAGGCAATCGCCGGAAACATTCGAGGAAAATAGTTCCGTGAAAAATAAAATCGTCGTGTGAAGAAGTCATTTATGCGGAGGCGGGGTGTGCTTTTCCGAGCCCAGCCGATATTTGTGCGGCGTTACGCCGTATTTCTTTTTGAACTGCTTAATGAAATAAGAAAATGAATCGTACCCCACAGCCGAACATACTTCCAGCGCGGTTTTCGAAGTATTTGACAGCAGTTCGGCGGCATACTCAAGCCGTAAATTGATCAGGTATTCAGAAAGGGTTACGCCGAGATATTGCCGGAAAAAGTTTGAAACGGTTGCGTGGGAATAATACGATTCGGCGATAATATCGTTTACCGATTTCGTAAAATTTTCCGGAGAGTTCAGCCGTTGCAGTATATCAAGCAGATATTTCGGATAATCGGGCGTGGTGCTGATGGTTTTTATGCGCGAAAGACCGATAACAAAGTGAAGAATCGATACGCTGATCTTTTTCAGATCGTCGTTTGTGATTCCGTTGGCGCGGCTTGCAAGCACCGCCATGGATTCCAGCTTTTCCGCCTGATGAATAATCGACTGAAAGGTACCGGACGACATATGAAAATGCAGAATGTCGTCCGAACAAAGTTTTTCGTAGAAGCCTTCCGAAAACATGGCGCAGATTTCTCTCACCGCTTCGTCCGAGTAATATAAGTCCATATGCAGGTGCGGCGTAGTGCGGAAAGTGATGGCGTGCGTATGCGGCGGTCCTATCAGGAACACGTCGCCGGGTTTTGTAAGGTATTCCGTGTTATTTACGGCGTTTACGGTTTCTCCCTTCTCAAAAAAGATAAGTTCCCACATGTTGTGCGAATGCGGGCGATTCGGCGTAGTATATTTTCTGCACAGCAGACTTTTATTCAGAATCATTCTTTCAAGTTTCGAAGCCATCTTTTTTCCGCCTTGAATTTGTAGTGTTTCTATTATAGCCGATTTTTTTTGTTTTGTAAACGATTTGCGGATAACCGCATAAAAAATTTATAAAATCGCTGTTTCTTGAGCAAAAATTATATAAAAAAGCACTTTTTTTATGAAATAAGACAAGACAAGGGGGGGTAGTGTTGTATAATGGATTTGCTTGGAGTATGAGCAGCCGAAAAAATCAGGCGGCGGCTTAAAATTGCGTTAAGGAGGGAAATTCATGAAAAAATTCGGAAAAATGCGTATGGTCGCGGCGATTGCGCTTGTCGCGGCGTTTTTTGGCTCGTCGACATCGGTTGTTGCCGACGGAACGGGGGGAAGTAATGCGCCCGCGGGGTTTGCGGCGGAGAGCGACGCAATAACGAGCGCAAACACGATTTCCTATCGGATGATGGCGATCGGGAATGATTCGACATTGAAAGAATCGCCCGCGAATTACGACTGGGTTACGGAAGCAGATTTGTCCGACGATTCTTCGGACGGAGACGGTAAATCGTTGAGGCTGGATAACGGAGACGTGTTTATGCCGTCGTTCGGTATGTTGCCGCACGGGATGAACTATCGTTTAAGCTTTAAATATAAGAGAAAATCGGATGACGGCGGCGACAGATTATCTATTTATTTAGATAATATGAATCCTTCGTTACAGCGCGTTTGCTATGCGGACGGTGTATCCGGAGGGAGCGCATCGGAATGGACTTCGTATTCTTACGATTTTAACGCAACGTCGGGGCAAACCGATATTACTTTTTTACGTATAGCCTCTTACGGTACGTATCTGATTGACGAATTGCAGATAAACACTTTAAACGAATACGTTTTAAACGGGGCGTTTGAAAAGAGCAATTATTATCAGCAATTTACGGTTGATAAAACTGCCATAACCGTGGATAATACCGTTTCCGATGATTATGGTAAATCGTTAAAACTGGAAGCGGGTAAGGGGTATAGAATCGAGTATTCAATGACTTTGCCCAAGGGTGCACAATACAGATTGTCGTTTAAATATAAAAAACTGAATACTTCAGAAATAGCCGGAAAGTATAATGGCGGGGAATATAGTGGAAACGGGTTGTTGATATTTCACGATGGTTATACCGTTGATGAAAGTCATACGCGTTTTTATGATATGGGGTATAATAACCCTGCGGAACTTAATCAGTGGCAGGAATTTTCGCGCGAATTTTATGCTTTGCCTGATGATACGGTTGCGGAAACGGCTCCTATTCATTATGCAGCATTTGTGCCGTGCTACGGTGATTATTTAATCGACGACATATCGGTTGAATGTATTGACGATTCGTTTTTGGATGTGCAATTTCTTGCGGGCGGAAATTTCGGTGGCGCATACCTCGAAAATTATGCTTTTTACGGCAAGTCTAACTTTAACTTTGCAAAGCAGTCCGACGGAGCGTTTGCTTTCGCTTCGATGCATACCACATGGGATGCAGGTTCGAAAGTCCGCGGCTATTTCCACGTTTTGACCGATATGCTTGAAAAGGGAAAAGAGTACGAATTAAGCTTTGAGTATTATGCAAACGGAACAGGCGTTGAGGTTGTAGGCGTTTATAACGGTGCCGCGGGAGATGGCAAACGAATCGTATCAATCAATACCCCGGTTACAAAATGGACAAATCACACAGTAATATTTACCGCAGAAAAAGATTTTCTCGAAGTATACGGTTCTGCCTACGGACAAAACTCTACTTTCATCAGAAATATTCAGATTACAGATAAAACAAGCGGAAAAACTTATATCACAAATCAATCTCTCATTGCCCCTGACGTAAGAATGATTAAAAACGGCGCTTCGATAAGAACAAGCGAACCTTACGGAATTCGCTGGGCGGCGGGCGTAAGAACGGATTTCTGGAACAAACTGGTGGAAACCTACGGTGCGGAAAACGTGAAAGCTGGCGTTATCGTTGCGCCGCTCGATACTTTGGAAAACGTTACGGAATTTACGATTGAGACAATGAAGAACGCAAATCTTAGCTACGCCGATATCGTTACCGATACGTTTAACGCTACCGTGAGCGGCATGGTACAGGGATACAGCGGTTTCTATGCTTCGCTTGTAAACATCAAAGAAGGCAACTTAAACCGCAGCTTTGCGGCAAGGGCGTACGTTTCCGTGGAAAAAGACGGCGAAACAACATATTATTACGGCGAATATTCTGCAGAGAATCAGGCGAGATCCATTTATGAAGTCAGCAAAAGCGTTATCGTAAGTACAACCGAAAACGAGGCGGTGAAAGAATTTGCGAAAGGCGTATTGAATAAGGTAGCGGAAATTACCGTTGCAAACGGCAATGCCGCGTTGGCGACGATTGAAGGATATACTTCGCCCTATACCGTATCGCTCGAAGGCAGCGTTTTAACGATAAAGATTACCGATGAAGCGTCGGCTGCAAAAATCACCGATATTAAAGTGGTTTGCGTAAACGGCAAGAATTATAAACCTGCGGTTTCCGGAAATACCGTAACCGTAACGATAGATTGATTCGGGGGGATAACAAGATGAATAAAAGAATATATGAAACTCCGGTTTGTTCGGTTTTACAATTTGAAAAAAGCGATGTCGTATGCACCAGCGGCAACGGTGGCGACGTTTATGTGAAAGACGAATTTGACGAAAACTGGGATTTGTTGGCGTGATGTTCCTCATAGCCCGCCGCCGCGGCGCGTAAGTGCCGGCGGCGGGCGGAAAGCGTTGCGGCGCAGATTCCCGCGGTTGCGGGCGATTTGCGGATAAGCGCACAAAAAAATGTAAAATTGCCGTTTTTTCGGATAAAATTGTATAAAAAAGCACTTTTTCTATGAAATAAGACAAGACAAACGGCTTTTTTCGTAGTACAATGTTTATGCTCGGAACAAAAAGCCGCCGAACGAAAGTAACGGCGGCTTGAAATCTTAAGGAGGAGAATTCATGAAAAAATTCGGCAAAACAGGAATAATGGCTTCCGCGGCGTTGATTGCGGCGCTGTCGGTTTCTTCTATGGCGTCTGTAATTGCGGGCGCGCAGGAAGAAACGATCGTTGTTCCCAAAGGCTTCACTTCGGAAGCGGTGGATATTGCGGGGGCGAACGAGGCGCTTTCCGGGTGGCAGTATTATTTTTATAACGATAAAGATGCCGCCGGAAACGAACGCGGTTTTTCGTACGAATCGCAAAATCTGCACGTTCTCGCAACGGAAAACGGCAGAACGGGCAACGCCATGCACCTGAAGCGGGAAAAGGGCGACGGCGAACTTGTGATGTATTCTTACGCTTTCGACGTGAAAGCGGATCAGAATTACGTCATCGGCGCGTTCGTGAAGAGTATTTGTACGCAGACGGCAAATAACAAGGTTTGCTTTAAAGTAAAAGAGCAGAACGCCAACGGAGCGGTGATCGGCGACGAACATGCCGTTCTGAATTCGGTAGACGGCAGAAGAGACGACTGGACGGAAACGACTTTTTCGTATAAGACGTCCACGTCCGCCAAAACGCTTGTTCTTAAAATTTGCGCAGAAGGAGTCGGCGATTTTTATATTGACGATATCACCGTAAAGGCTTCCAACGCGGGCGTGAACAGCGAAACTTTCAAAATGATCGGCTTAGGGAACGACGGCGCAAGCGAAGATCCCGCTTCCATGCCCGTATTAAGCGGCGTAAATATTTCTTCGGATAGTTCCGACGGCGACGGGAAATCGCTGAAACTCAATCACAACGACGTATATAAAACGGTGTTCGGCATATTGCCGCACGGCAAAACGTATCGCTTATCGTTCAAATATAAAAACACGGCAGGCGGCACGGCGGACAGACTCAGCATCCGTCTCGACAACGTAACTACATCGGGCGAACGCGTGTGGTATGCCGCGCCCGTAAACAGCACTGCGGGAACGCCGGATACGGAATGGCAAACGTATAATTACGAATTTACCGCCGTGGCAGGGCAGACGGATATCAACTGGATAGGCATCGCTTCTTACGGCGGTTACCTGATCGACGAACTTTCGATTACGGGCACGGACGAAGACGGAGCAACCATGCAGTACATATCCAACGGCTCGTTTTCCGGGGCGTATCTGGAAGGGTACACTTACGGCGGAAACTATAACGTGGCGAAACAGACCGACGGCACGTATGTATTTGCATCTTCCGCGGCGACGAAAGACGATTCGACGGGAACGAGAGGCTATCTTATGCCGGACGTTTCCAGACTGGTTGCGGGAACGGAATATACGCTGAGTTTCGATTATCGTTCGGGCGGTGCTTCGGCAGGTAATGTGTTCTATGGCAACGGATGGGGCGATGCGGAAGAAAATCTGAAAGATATCTGCACGCTTACGCAGGCAACGGTTGCATCCTGGACGCATAAAGAAGTGAAATTCACAGCCCGTGAAGGAAGTCATTTCGAAATTTACGGAGACGCGGGCATCAGCTGGCCGACGTATTTCAGAAACTTCTCGATTGTTGACGCGGCGGGAAACGAATTCATCACGAATAAAACGCTGGTTGCACCGGAAATTGTGCTGGGCGCAAACGAATTCCCGCACGGCACGTTCGACGGCAACGTAAACTACGTGGCGCAGGACTGGACGTTCGAAGGCGACGGTAATATTTACGGGTTGGTATTCGATACGAGATGGGAAGCCGGCGCGCAGCCCGACTGGAAAATCTGCCTATACGGAACGGACGCCGCCCCCGCGAGCGCAATCAGTAAAGATATCGCCGTATCGCAGCGCACGCTCGCGCTCGGCTACAAACTTTATACGGGCAGCGTGAAAGTTTCCGCGCTTGTGGGCGATACGGAAATCGCAGCCGACGAAAACGGGTTTATCGAACTCCCCGCAGGCACCGAATCCGTAAAACTCAAATTTACGGCAACGGAATATACCGCATTCAAAAAACTTTTCCTCGGTTCGCATACGCACATAACGCCCGCGGAAAGCGACGTTACTACCATAGAAGCTACCTGTACGTCGATCGGCGGATCGTACTATTATTGTGGCGATTGCGAAAAGAACGTGTTTATCGAAAAAATTCCTATGCTGCCGCATGAGTACGAACATGTTCACGAAGACGCTTCCTGCAAAGACGGGGTGGATAAAGACGTGTGCAAGGTATGTCATCAGGAATTCAACGTAACCGTTCTTCCCGCTACGGGAGAGCATGTTTACGAAAAAGAAATTCTGAAAGAAGCAATGTGCACGGCAAACGGTACCGAGCAGGACGTTTGTAAAGTATGCGGTTCGAAAGGCAACATCAGCGTGATTGCAAAAAAGCCGCACGATTTTAAAGACGGAAAATGCACTGTATGCAACGCGGAAGATCCCGATTATAAACCCGAAGATTCCGGCGACGAAAAACCTTCGGGCGGATGCAAATCGAGCGTTTCCGGCGGGATAATCGCGCTTGGCGGAGCGCTTGCAGCGGCGTTCGTGATAGGAAAACGCAGAAAAGATTGAAAAAAATCGAAGCAGGAAGTACGGACGGGGCTATCATGAATACCGCCGAAAAATAATACGAACAGAGCTACCATTGAATTTTTAACCTGTGCATGTGCCGGAAAGCGCGGCGGAATATCGAAGATTGCGGTTAAGATAAGTTTGTATTGTTCCGGTCGGTACGACGGGTAGCCCCGTCGGAATTATCAGAGGAGGAAAACCTGTAAATGAAGTTTTGTTTTAAGAAAATAAGGGCTTTCGCCATCCTTGCGTGTTCGATTCTGGCATTTATTTCGGTTTCTTGCGGGTTCGGGCTGATTTACAGAACGTCCGCCGAGGACGTTGTATCGGAAATCGCTAATCCGGGATTTGAAACGCTTAACGGAAATATGCCCGCAAACTGGACGTCGTGGGTGGCGTTAAACGAGACGGACAGTTCGCTTGCAGACGTAACTTTTTCCGTCGTAAGCGGAAACGACGCGCGCAACGGAAATTCGCTGAAATGCGTTAATAAATCGAGCGACAGTATGATAAGAGGCGTTGTGAACAGCGCCGAATTTCAGGTGGTCGGAGGAAAGACCTATCTTCTTTCGTTTTATTACCGCTCCGATTCGTCTACGGCGACGAGTTCTCTTTGCATCAGACAGTTTAAAAGTAACGGTAACGGAACGAAAAACACGTATCTTTGGGTAGATACCGCCACGGTAGCGGGGACAACCGACGGTTACAGACAAATTTCCGCCGCATTTACCACCGATTCCGACGCGGCGAAAGCCATGTTGCAGCTGGATATCGCCCCTACGGGAGAAAACGCCGTGTTTTACGACGATTTTTCTATCGAAAAGCTGGATAAAATAGAATTCAACGGCGGATTCGAACGTTTCGGCGACATGGAAACGCCGCTCGGCTGGACGATGTCCAACGGTTCCGATTTTTCGTTCAGCGACGAGGTTTATTACGACGGAAAAACTTCGGCGCACATTGTGCGGGAAGATTACGTTTCGGCGTTCACGATGACGTCGCTGGCGAAAACAGAAGTGCGTTCCGCAGGCTCGTACGACATCGGGTTCCGCATGCGTTCTGAAAATTCCAAGGGCGCGAGAGCCACGATTACGGTGAGTTATTACGGCAGCGCGGGCAACACCATCGCCACACAGACGAGCCCTTACGTGTATCTGAAAAGCGGGGAAGGGCTTTCCGACTGGACGGACGTATGGATCAGATACGTTGCTCCGCAAGGCTCCGTTTCCGTAGGGTATACGATAACAATCACGAAAGGGAAAGCCGATTGCTATATCGACGGCGTATATTGCAGAGAATCGGGAAACGTAGCGTATACGGAAGATTTCGAAAGCATTTCAAGCGACGGCGTTCCCGACGGATTCGAAGCCGAACCCGGAATGTTTTCCGAGGGGAAACTCGTGCTTACGGCGGGCAAACAGGCAAAAACGGAGACTCTTTCGCTTTTGTACGGTAACGGTTATTCGATTACGGGCGAGTGCGCGACGGAAGGAAACGCGAAACCCGTCATTGAACTCAGATGGCTTGATTATAACAGAAAACTTCTCGATAACAAGGTATTCGAATTGCAGGTGAACGACGGACAGTTTTTGGCGGAATTCACCGAGCCGCAGGGTACATATACAGAAATTATTTATAAAAATACGGGCAGCGGCAAAGCGTCGTTCGATAATATCAGAATAGATAAAACGTACGACCCTAAAACCGCGGGCAGCGGCTGGGAAGCGAAGTGGGTGTGCTTCCCGTATGCGGACGTAGCGTACGGCGGCGCTTATATGTATGCCTATTACCGCAAGACGTTCACGCTTACCGAACCTGTCGTTTCGGCGCAGATTCAGATTACCGGCGACGACAGAATTACTTCTTATGTCAACGGACAAGAACTGGAAGATCCGGGGAAAGGCGCGTGGGCGAAAGTGCTGGTGGCGCACATCAAGGATCAACTTGTCGTCGGCGAAAACACGCTTGCTTTCGAAGTATATAACGAATCTTATTACGGCGGCGTGCTTTTCGATCTGGAAATGACGCTTGAAAGCGGCAAGAAGATGCGTATTTATTCCGACGGTACGCTTCTTTCGTACAACGGCGGAGAAAGCCGGATAGAATCTTCCGACTGGATAAAAACGGGATACGACGATTCCGACTGGAAACAGTGTTTTGTCATCGGCGCGCCTCCGTGCATGCCGTGGGGCGAAATCAATTATCAGCAGAACGCGGAATCATTGCCTAAAATCACAATCGCGTCCATCACGGTATCCGAAGCTGCAAACGCGGGGGAAACGGTTGTATTTACGATAAACGCGCATATCAAAGAGCTGATAACGGGAAATATTTCGTTCAGGGTGAATTTCAGAAGCAAATATGTCGCCGACGAAGACGAAGTGCTGGAAACCTGGCTGATTCCCACGCTTGTTTCGGGCAGCAAATCTTCGGAATGGATAATCGACGAAGATAACATCGTTACCTACAGCGTGGAAGTGCCCGATTATCTTGCTTCGGATAATTATCAGCTTCAGTTCGATACGGAAGAATTCAACATTACGAACAGCAGATACAACAAAAATATTATCCGCGGAAAATATGTAGCCATCACTACGGGCGGCGTTGTTTTCACCGAAAGCAGAATCGTGAAGGAAAACGGCAGAGTGCAACTGACGGTAAACGGCGAAAAAGTGGCGCCGATGATGTACCTCCGCGAACAGAAAACGGTATTTAACGTGGAATACGCCGCAGGCATGTACGGCGCGGGCGTCGATCTGATGTGCCTTCCCAACTGCCGTATATACAATATGAACAGTTCCGGCTCTATGTGGAACGGATACGGCGATTATGATTTTTCGGCGCTTGACGGAGTGGTGTACGAAACGCTTCAGGGCGCGCCGTCGGCAAAACTGATGCTGATGCTGGATGCGGATCCGCCCGAATGGTGGTTCAAAGAAAATCCCGGTTCGTATGCCGTTGACAGCAAGGGCAACAAAGCGGGCATCAGTTATGCTTCGAAAAAGTGGAGAGAGGACGTAGGGGTATTTTACCGGGCGCTTTTAGAGCATGTTCTCGCGCAGCCGTATGCCGGGCATATGTTCGCCGTGAAAATCGCGGCGGGCGCAACGTTTGAATGGCAATATTACGGAGTTACTCTTTCGGAATGTGCCGATTTTGGCACGGACGCGCTGAATGCGTTCCGCAGCTGGCTGAAAGAAAAGTATATTACGGCGGAAGCGTTGGCGGATGCCTGGGGAAAGAAAGGAATCACGTTTGAAACGGCTTCCGTTCCCACGTACGAAGAAAGAAAGGCGTACACATACGAAACCCTGCTTGACGGAAAAGCACAGCGGAACGTCATCGATTTCCACTGTTTTATGAGCGATATGACGACGGACAGCATACTGTATCTTGCCGAAGTCGTGAAAGAAGCCATCGATAATAAGTGGATAGTGGGCACGTATAACGGATATCTTACGCACGGACTCACTTATGAAGCCAACGGTCTGGCGAACGCATCCATTTCCAGAGTGCTCGCCTCCCCGTATATCGATTTCCTTTGCTCGCCGATCTGTTACGACGAACGACTTCTCGGTATGAGCGCTTCTTATATGATGATGGTGGATTCGGTGATCGCGGCGGGAAAACTTCCGATTATCGAATGCGACAGCCGTACCGTTTATTTCGACAGCAAATCGACGAATCCGGCGGTTCTGGCGGAGTGGGGCAAAACGTACACGCTGAAAGATTCCGTGGAAGCGTTAAAGAGAGATTTTGCGAATATGATGATTAAGGGCGCGGGACTTTGGTGGTACGATATGTACGGCGGCTGGTTCGACGATCCCGAAATCTATTCGATGATTAAAACCGCCAAGGAAGAATGGGACAGAGCGGTGCAGCAGCCCGTGAAGAGCAATTCCCGCATCGCGTTCATTGTAGGCGACGATCTTGCCACAACGCTTGCTTATTCGTTCGACGGCACGTATCATTTCCTGTACGACGCGCTTTACGAACAGAAAGAAAGTCTGGGACATATCGGTACGTCTCACGATATGTTGTATCTTTCCGATGTGGAAGACGGTTTCGACAGAGATTACGACGTATATCTGATTCTCGCCACGAACGTTTCGGAAAAACAGAAAACGGCGATTAACAAATATCTGAAAAAAGACGGAAAAACAATCATCTGGGTAGGCGCGCCCGGCATTTACGGCACAGACGGAACGATGTCGGCGGACTATGTTTCGGCGCTTACGGATATAACGCTTGCAAGGGCGCCGGCGTCGAGCTACGGAATCAGAATCGTCGGAAACGAATCGTTTACCAAAGGGCTCGGCGGGCAGCTTTACGGAAGAATCGGTTCGACGAAAGTGGACCCTATGTTCTACGTAACGGATAAAGAGGCGGAAACGCTCGGAAAGATTTATAACAGCGATCTTACGGGGCTTGCCGTAAAAGCCGTGCCGACGGAAGACGGCGGATATTATATGTCTATTTATTCGGCTGTGGGTAACATTCCCGAAGAACTGATGAGAAACATTCTGAGAACTTGCGGCGTGAAACTTGTGGAAAGCGAAAACGACGCGGTGTACAGAAACGACAGCTATGTTTCCGTGGCTTCTCCTTACGGCGGAGTAAAGACGATAGAATTCGATTCCCGCGTAGACGTTTACGACGTATTCAAAGGCGAATATATCGCGAAGAACGTTCTGAAAGTGGAACTGAATATGGAAGCAGGTACCACCGTGCTTTTGCGGACGGAAAAACCTGCAGGCGACCCGAAGCCCGATGACGGATCGTCGGGGAACGGAAAAAAAGCGGCGGTTATTATCTGTTCTGTTGCGGCGGTAGCGGCGGCGGCCTCCATAGTAACGGTATCTGTGTTGAAAAAACGTAAAAAACTGAAAAAATAAATAATAAAATTCCCTGCGGGGAAAAGGAGAAAAATCATGAGAAAAATAAAGAAACTTGTAATCGGTACGCTTTCGCTTTGTATGGCTGCGCCGATGGCGGCATGCAGCGGCGGAGGAGGCAACAATCCGGGAAAAGACGGAAAAACCGATTTTACCCTTCAGATTTACACGGGCGGCTACGGCGCGGATATGTGGAAATACGTTGTGGAAATGTTTGAAAAAGACCATCCCGAATATAACGTTATTCCCATGTACGGCAACACCGTAAACGATACGATGCAGGATGAATGGCGCGACGGCAATCCTCCCGATTTCGTATATCTCGACGGTACGCTTGAAAAGGAAGCGTGGCTGGAAGAAGGCATGCTGTACGATTTTACTGAATGGCTTGAAACCGCTACTGTGGCGGGGGGAGACGGCAAAATCACCGACAGAGTGATGATGGATTACGCGCATAAATATACCTATGCCGACGGCAGAACGATTACTTTCGGTATGCCTTTGCTTCTCAGCTCTTACGGTATGTGGTACGACAACGCGTTGTTCACGCAGAAGAACTGGAGCGTTCCTTCGAATTACAACGAACTTTCCGCGTGGGTGGACGCCAACGCAACCGCAGATACCGCCGCGCTTATCTATCCCGGCGTGTATTCCGGTTATCTCGTGCAGGGTATGATTCTGCCCGCTCTCGCGGAAGTCGGCGACGCATTTTTCGACAGAGTGGAAAACGCCCGCGACGCGGAAGTGTACACTTCCGCCGAATTCAAAGCGGTGATGAACCGTTTTGCGGACATCGTGAAAAAGACGAACGCCGTTGCAAGCTGCCAGTCTCTCGATCATACCAAATCGCAGATGCAGTGGCTCAATCACAAAGCGGCGTTTATTCCCAACGGACTCTGGCTCAGAAAAGAAATGGCGGATCTCAATGCGATTCCCGACGGATTCGAAATGAGATACGCTCCTTCCGCGCTGAACGTGAAACAGCAGGTGATTATCGCTTCTTCGCAGACGTGCGCGATTGCGGAAGACGCGAAAAACAAAGAAGCGGCTCTCGAATTCATGAGATATCTGTATCGCAGCGACGTGGCAAAAAAGTTTGCGGAAAGCTCGGATTCTCCTTCGGCTACCAATGTGGAACTGGACGAAACGAAAGTTTCCGAAGTGTTGAGATATGCGCAGTCGGTGATGAGCAATCCCGCATATAAGCGCGTTCTTCACGTGGGCAGCTGGGGCGGAGTGGACTCTGTATTCAATCAGGGCGTAAACTCCATCGTTGCGGGAACGAAAACGGTGGACGCCGTGTGCGACGAACTTGTGGCACAGGCAAGACAACAACTTTCGTAAAGCGATTTTTCCCGCGCGCGGCAATCCTGCGTGCGGGAAAAGAAAAAGTTATCTTTTTTATCTGAAGGAGCGACAAAGGATGGCGAAAACCCGTAGACTTAAAATCAATAGCAACATGACGTTATCCAAGTGGGTGTTTTTTGCGGTAACGTGCGGCGTAGTATTTGCGCTTTATTTCATGTTTTGCGTTGTTCCGATTTTGCAGTCCGTTAAAATGAGTTTTTTTAAATGGAGCGGCTATAAGACGATGACGTATATCAAGGGTAAAAATTATGCCGACGTCTTAAAAGATCGCGTATTCTGGAAAGCGTTGAAAAACGACTTGATCATCACGCTTATTAAAGAGGTGCTGATTTGTTCTTTAACGGTACTTTTCGCGGTTACGCTTACGAGATTTCGCATGAAAACGCCCGAAGTGGTGTTCTATAAGTTCGTTTTCTATATTCCGAACGTTATTTCCACCATCATCATAGGTTCGCTCTGGGGTTTTGTATTCATGCCTTCCGGCATGGGACTGATGAATTCCATATGCTCGATTTTTAAAAGCGGCGTCGATATCGACTGGGTAACGAAATACCCGCTCGGCGTAATCGGTTTTGTTGCAAGCTGGTGCGGGGTGGGGCTTTTTATGCTTACGATGATCGCTTCCATTCATCAGATTCCCGGTGAACTTTACGAAGCGGCGAAAATCGACGGCGCGGGAGAAATGACGCAGCTGAAATACATAACGATGCCTGCCGTATGGCTGCAGGTTACGTTTATGGTTGTTTCTATTCTGTATCAGTCGCTCGGCGGAAACTTCGGGCTTGTAAACGTTTTCGCGCCCAACGGCGGATTGGATAACAACGCCATGGTAATGGGGCTGTACGTTTATCGTTACGGCTATTCCGGCAAGCCGATTGCCATCGGCTATTCTTACGCCGCCGCGCTTGTAATGCTGGTAATCACCTGCGTAATCTCTCTTTCGGTGAAATACGCGATGAACAAACTGGGGGAAAGATTATGAACAAAGAGAGTAAAATTAAAAATCGCGTGAGCGATAAATCTCTTACGATTACGAGAAACATAGTGAGAGTTTTTCTCGTCATCTGGACGATTCTCATTCTTTTCCCGCTCTTCTGGGCGATTTTAAGTTCGCTGAAAACAAATAAGGAATTCGGTATCAACGCCTGGACGTTCCCTGCCGAATTGCAGTGGGTAAACTATAAAAACGCATGGCTGGGCGCGAATTTTTCCAAATATTTCGCAAACAGTCTGATGTTAAGCGTCGGCACGGTGATTCTTTCGATTATCATGACCACCTCTACGGCTTACGTCGTGGGGAAATTCGTTCATCCGGCGGTGAAAGCCGTAGAAATATTCTATTCGGTGTTCATGATGGTGCCGCAGGTACTTCTGCTGATTCCGCTTTTGCAGATGTGCAAAAAGCTGAATATGACAAAAGATAACGCGGTGCTGTTCACGCTTATGCTTACAAACGCGCTTCAGGGCGTTCCGTTTTATGTATTTTTACTTACGCCGTTTGTGCGCAGTATCAACAATTCCATTCTGGAAGCGGCGGAAATCGACGGTGCAAATCAGTTTCAGGCATTTTCCATGCTGATTCTTCCCCTGATTGTCCCCGCGATATTCATGGTGGGGCTGCTGAGCTTCGTGGGAATCTGGAACGAATACATCATGAGCATTACGTTTATAAAAAATCAGGCGAAGTATACGCTTTCCGTCGGCATAAACGAATTGATGAACGACGCCACTGCCGGCGAAACGCTGAAATTCGCCGCGCTCATCATAGCAATGCTTCCGATCCTGATTGTTTACGCGATTTTCCAGAAACCGCTGCAGGAGGGGCTTTCTTCCTCCGACGGCGTTAAGGGTTAACTATGAGAAATTACGACAGAGAACAATTTAAAAATCCGTCGCAGGAGTATTCGATTGCGCCGTTCTGGTTTCTGAACGGAAATCTGGATAACGACGAACTTGTGCGCCAGCTTACGGAAATGAAAGAAAAAGGCGTTGACAGGGTGATTCTGCATTCGAGGAAAGGCGTAGAGGTAGAGTATCTTTCGGACGAATGGTTCGAAAAAATAGGAGTTATCTTAGACGCGTGCGAAAAACTTTCCATGACGGCGCTTATTTACGACGAGGACAACTGGCCCAGCGGGTATGCGGGCGGAAAAGTTACGGGCGAAAATCCCGATTTTGCGGCGGTTTGTCTTTCCGTGGATAAAATTTATCCCGTCCTCGGAGAATATATCACGGTGGAAGATAAACCTTCCTCGGAGATAGAATGCGTGATTGCGGTGCATAACGACGATTATTTTCTGGATATCACCGATTACGAACATAAAACGAACAAACCATGGCGTTCGGAAACGTTGCAGTGGGAAGTATTTGTTTTCAGAAAAGAAAAATGCGGGCATCGTCCGGCGTATTCGCAGTATCCTTATGTGGATTTGCTGAATCCGGAAGTCGCGCGTTCTTTCGTACGTCATACGCACGCGGAATATAAAAAACGTTTTCCCGATAAATGGGGCAGTGTTATCAAAGGCTTCTTCACCGACGAGCCGGGCTTTTATCAGAACTATCTCGAACAATGCAAGAATTTAAACACCGTCATCTGGACGAATGATTTCGCCGTGCGGTTTATTCAGAAATTCGGGTACGATATACGTCCGTATCTGTGCTGTCTGTGGCAGAACATGGGGGCGTTATCGGTAAAAACCAGATGCGATTATTATAAAGCCGTTGCGGAATTTTATAAGGAAGGTTATTTTAACGTCATTTCCGATTTTCTGCACCGGGACGGACTGATCCATGTCGGGCATCTTCACAGAGAAGATTTTATCGAATCTCTTGTGCAGACGGAAAGCGATTTTTTTTCGGCAATCAGCGCGCTTGACGCTTCCGGGATAGATTGCATCGATAAAAATCCGGTACGCATCACAGAAAGACTGGGTTCTTCCGCCGCGCATATCTACGAAAAAGAAATCTGTTTCAGCGAAACTTTCGGCGGATTCGGTTGGTCGCTCACCACGGAAGAAATGAAAAGGCGGGTGGATTTGCAGTACGTACAGGGCGTGAATATGCTTGTTCCGCACGCATTCTTCTATTCCGTCGACGGCATCCGCAAAACCGAGAGCCCTCCGTCTTTGTTTATGCAAAACGGATACTGGAAATATTTCAGAAAATTTGCGGATTACACGAAAAGATTGAGTTATATCGGCAGAAGCGGGAGTTTCGTTGCCGATGCGGCGATATATTTTCCCGTAAAGACGGCATGGGCGGAATACCGACCGCTTTACAGAATTTTTCTTCACGAACTGGACGAACAGATTCTTGCGCTTACGGAAGAATTGAATCGCGGCGGAATCGGGTTCGACTTCATAGACGACGTAGGCTTTTCCCGTTGCGAAAGAAACGGAAAAACGCTTACCGGTATCGAAAAATCAGCATATAAAGCGTTGATCTTGCCTTCGGTAACGGTGATGCCGGAAAAGACGCTTGTAAAAATTACGGATTTTGTAAAAAACGGCGGGACGGTAATAAGCGTCGGCGATTTTTCGCCGGTAGACGTGGATGGAACGAGAAGCGAACGCTTTGCCGCCGCGTTGAGCGAACTGAAAAACGCCCCCGATTATAAAGCCGTGAAAAAACACAGGGAAGACGAAGCGTTCGCCGCGCTCCTGTCGGTTGTACCCGCCGATATTACAGGCGGCGATGCAAGCGGAGTTTTTGCTTTGAAAAGAGCGGACGAAAGTACGGAAATACATTTCCTTGTCAATACGGAAGATAAGAAAAAATCTTTTGTGTTGTACGGTGCCGGTTTTCTGTCCGCCGAAATCTGGAATGCGGAAAACGGAGAAATTTCTCCTGCCGACTTTGTCCGCAAAGACGGCGGAATAGAAGTGAATACGGAATTACAGCCTTTCGGATCGGTGATTATTGCGTTTACCCGCGGGCGGATGAAACCGGCAGGAAAATGTGCGGTAAGATTGCTTGAAGATATCACGGGCGGCTGGCGAATAAAAGGCGAAGAGAAAACGATCGACAGAGCCGACTTTTTTACCGCGGGTAAAGAAAATTTTTCGGGCGAAATTACTTTTGTAAAAGATATAAATTTTCAGCCGACCGGAAAAAAGACGATATTGAGGCTTGAAAACGTTACCGATTACGCAAGCGTTTCTCTGAACGGCGATTTTATCGGCGCAAGGCTCTGGAGTCCGTATGAATTCGATTTGACGGGCAAGCTGCGCGCGGGCTGTAACGAAATCGCCGTAACCGTAGGTTCAACGGAAGAAAACGCGATGACGGGCAGTAATAAAAACGCGGGAATTTTCGGAAATATCGGAATTTTTGAGGAAGAATAATGAAAAAAGTCAGGTTGATTATCGTCGGATTCGGAAGCCGCGGGCAACTGTTCGGCGGATACGCTTTGTCGGATGAACATACGGAGCTGATTGCCGTTGCCGACGTGAATCCGGAAGCGAGAGAAAAAGCGGTGAAAGAATTCGGCATAAAGCCGGAAAATTGCTTTAAAAGCGCCGAGGAAATATTTTTGCAGGGAAAAATCGCCGACGCGGCGTTTATCTGTACGCAGGATAAGCAGCATAAGGAACACGCGATAAAGGCGATGCGACTCGGCTACGATATCTGCCTTGAAAAGCCTATCGCAACAACGATGGAAGATTGCGAGGAAATTTTAAGAGTGCAGAAGGAAACGGGGCGGAAAGCGATGATTTGTCATGTCCTCCGTTACAGTCCTTTTTATATGAAGATGCGCGAAGTGATAAAAAGCGGCGAAATCGGCGACGTTGTTACGATCAGTCAGACGGAAAACGTAGCGTACTGGCACGACGCGCATTCATATGTGCGCGGAGCCTGGAGAAACAGAGCGGAAAGTTCGCCGATGATTCTTGCAAAATGCTGCCACGACCTTGATATCATCTTCTGGTTGTTGGGTAAAAAGTGCAAAAAAGTTTCTTCGTTCGGCGATTTGTATTATTTTAAGAAGGAAAACGCTCCGGCGGGCAGTGCGGACAGATGTTTCCGTTGTCCGGAAAGCGTTAAAAAAGATTGCCCTTACGATGCGTTCAAAATTTACAACGATATTTATAAGGCGTATAACCCCATTCTCGGTAACGCAACGGCGTTCCGCGGAACGAGGAGAGAATACATTAACGAATTGTTATCCGATGAAACATACCCTTACGGCAGGTGTGTGTTTGCCTGCGATAACGACGTGGTGGATCATCAGGTGGTAAATATGCTTTTCGAAAAAAACGTTACGGCGCAACTTACGATGACGGCTTTTTCGAAAGAATGCCACAGGTGTATCAAAGTCCACGGAACGCTTGGCGAAATGGTAGCCGACATGGAAGAAAATTTGGTGTCGGTAAAGCCTTTCCGTTCGGACGATTATGTTATCGACATCACGAAATACGCCACCGATCTTTCCGTTCACGGCGGCGGGGATAAATTGTTGTTTGAAGATTTCGTTTCGTATATCACGGGCGGTGCGCCCACCGAAACGAGAACAACGTTGGAGGACAGCCTGATATCGCACAGAATGAGCTTTGCGGCGGAAGAGTCGCGCCTTTCGGGCGGTATGCCGATCGAAATTGTATGAACAAGGTTTATCATCGTTTAAAGTCCGGATATTTCGTCGACGATTTATCGGTATCGTATACCCTGAAAACGGACGATATAACGCACGGAGCGAAGCCGCAGGGGACGCCTTATCTTTCCCGCAAAGGCAGCTTCGACGAAAACGGAGTAAATGCCGAAACGGAAAGCAAACTTTCCGTTTCCGAAAAATCCGGCGGGTATCTCGTCAGATTGAAATCGTCGAGCGATAAGTTATCCGAATTCGGATTGAATCTGCCGCTGAAATTTATGGGGAAAAAGAATTGCGGGGGATGGAAAAAACAATATCTGTTCAATTCTCCGTACAATTCCGCGGATAATAAACACATTTTCTGTTATCTTACGAATCTGGAAGGGAAAAATCTGCTGATTGTATCGCTGAAAAAAGCAGACGGCTGGAAAATGGATTATTCGTTGTTTTCGGGCGGACAGTATTTCGATAATCTTAAATTTCTCGCGTCGTTTGACAGGGCTTATCACGGAAGCGGAAATACAAACCTTTCTCTTCTTTTATTGCCGGTGAATTCTTATTCGGAAGCGCTTCAAAAGGTTGCCGCAATCAAAAATATCCCCGTCGCTTTCTATGACAGAAGTTATGTAAAACTCGGTAACAGATTAAAAATAAACGTCGTCGGCGATTTTGATTTCATTAAAATCGGAAACAAAAAATTTTATAACGAAGGCGGCTATGCGTTCGTAATGCCGGATAAAGAGGGTTTGCTTACGGCTGTGCCTTATAAAGGAAGAAAAAAAGGCGCGGACTGCACGATTTTTGCGTATAAATCGCTTGGCGGGTTAATGAAAAAGTCGATGTATTCCGTTTCCGAGAGCGATCTTGCCTCCGGCGACGGCAATTTGTGCGAATGGCAATGCCATATTTCCGCGATTCTGAGATATATGCAGAAATACGGCAAAAAAACGGCGCTGATAAAAAAAGTAAAAAAAGAGCTTGCGATTATTACCGAAAGGAACGAGGAAAAGGCGAAGGACAGGCAAACGATTTTTTATAAAGCGCGCAAAGGCTATCCCGCGTATAACGTGTTCAACTCTAATCGGGTACAGGAACAGTTTTTCGGCGTGGGAATTCTGCTGGATGCTTTCAGAACGTTTCAGACGAAAAAATACCTCGATTATGCCATACGGGCGCTGGATTCCGTTTTAAAAAATCACCAGTCGGAAAACGGCGCCGTCGAAACGTTTATGGAATGGTCGCAAAATACCGAAGATTACACCACGGTCTGCTGCCTGATCATACCGGTGATAGAACTTGCCGGGTTTCTGAAAGATAAAATGCCCGAAAAATCGGAAAAGTATTACGAAGCGGCAAGAAAGATGGCAAAGCACGTTTACGATCGGGAAATTTCTTTCCCTACGGAAACGCTCGTGCAGAGCGAAGCGGAGCCTTTTATAGAAGAGGGCAGCATGTCCTGTTCCGCATTGACGCTCCTGTATTATTGCGCCAAAGTCGAAAGGAGAGAAGAATATATCGTCCGAGCGAAAGAAATTCTCGATATGCACGATTCCTGGGTGGTAAAAACAAACAAAGCCCCCATGTTTTTCAGTTCTCTCCGTTGGTGGGAAACGAAATGGGAGGGCGATAAAGACGGCAACGCACTGTGTATGGGGCACGCCTGGACGATCTGGCGCGCCGAAGCCGATTACTGGTATTATCGTCTTACGGGGAACGCCGATTATCTTGAAAAAGCTAAAAACGGCTTCATGAGCAACTTTTCCAAAATCGATGCGCGCGGAAGAAGTTACGCGTGTTATCAGCCGGACTATATTACGGGCGGCGGCTTTACCGAGCGATGCGAAGACGTGGATTTCCGCATCGTCAACGGATTTCCTCGCCGGACGGACAGCGGGCTTTCGCGGTATGTCTGGGCAAGAGCGAGCGGCAGTTTATTTGAAACCGATGCCCCGGACGACGTTTTTGACTGAAACGTTTTTTTATATGGATAAAATTCAAAAAACGCATGAATATATTCTTTCGCACTGGAAAAAAGCGATAGTATTGCCGGAAGAGGCGGAAACGCCGTATATGTACGTAAAACCGTTTATTCCTCCGTGTATCGACGGTCCGTTTAAAAATCTTTATTACTGGGACACTTTTTTCACGAATAAAGGACTTTTATCGGACGGACTTATCGAAGAAGCGAAAAATAATGCGGATAATCTGCTGCATGCCGTGCGCCTGAAAGGATTTGTTCCGAACGCTTTAAGCGAGCACATGTCGAAATTTTGTTCGCAGCCGCCGTACCTTCATTCTATGGCGGCGGATATTTATGCGGCAACGAAAGATATAGAGTGGCTGAAAAAAGCTTACTTTGCGTTAAAAACGGAATATTCGTTCTGGCAGACGGAACGGATGACTCCGACGGGGCTGAACAGGCATTATCATCATCGGCTCACGCTAAAGGAGCTGACGGATTATTACGACGTAGTGGCGAACGAAAGGCTGAAAATTGCTTCTGCAAAGACAGACGAAGAAAAGTGCCGGTTTGCGGAAGGCTTTTTAAGCGTAGCGGAAAGCGGAATGGATTGGACGCCTCGTTTCGGTTTTGCGGGAGAGCAGATATTGCCCGTTGATCTGAATGCAAATCTTTATGCGTTCGAAAAGCATCTTGCCGAATGGGCGGCAATTTTCGAGCCGGAGCAAACTTCTGTTTTCGAAGAAGCTGCAAATCAAAGAAAATGCCTTATGGAAAAGTATTTTCTTGCCAACGACGGACTGTATTACGATTATAACTATATAACGGGCGAACATTCGAAGCTGCGTTGCAGCGCGCAGTTCATGCCGTTTTCCGTCGGACTGTTACGAAATAAAACAGCGTTCGGTTTGCTCACGGATGTGCTTTTAAAGCCTTACGGCGTGCTTTGCGTGGAAAAAACAATACAGGATACGGTGTATCAATGGGGGTATCCCAACAGCTGGGCTCCGGATAATTTTCTGGCGTATTCCGCGGCGAAATCCGTCGGCGATAACGAAACGGCGAAAAAGATTGCGAACATTTATCTTGACTCGGTTTCAGACGAATTTGAAAAAAGCGGCAGACTTTGGGAAAAGTATGATGCCGTCTGCGGCGGGGCGGCTACCGTCAGCGAATACGAAGTTCCGGAAATGCTGGGCTGGACGGCGGGAATATTCGAATATTTTTTCAAAGATTTGCGGTAGTTTATAAGGATAAAAAAAGTTAGAGGACGCATATGCAGGGATTTTTCGACGATAAAAAGAAAGAATACGTTATCAAAAATATGAAGCCGCGCAGACCGTGGCTGAATTATTTATGGAACGAAAAGTCGGTTTGCCAATGCGATCAGTTCGGCAACGGTTTTTCGTGGATGGCGATCGATACGCAGCGGCGGGAAATTGAAAAAGGCGTCAGAAACGTATATATCAAAGATAAAAAAACGGGCGAAGTATATTCGGCAAACAGAAATTACAACGATTTGCCGTTTGACGTACACGAAACGCACGTAGGAATCGATTATCAGAGGATTATCGGCGAATACCGCGGTCTCCGCGTAATTTTTACGATATGCGTTCCGAAGGATGATGCCGTTGTTCTGTATAATATTCTTGTCGTAAATAACGAAAAACAAAAAAAAGACATCGATTTATATTTTTGTTTGCAGCCGAGTCCCGCGCTTTCGTGGCACGACGCTTACGGTTATGCCGATAACAATAAACAATTAAACGGCTTGCTTTATTGCCACGACGGATTTGCTTTACCGAACGACTATACGAAAATCTTCGTGGGGTGTGATAAAAAATACGCAGCTTACGCTCTTTCTCATTCGGATTTCAGGGGCGAATACAACGGATACGATGCGCCGGCAGGACTCAGAAACGAAAAATTATCCTGCAAAGGGGCGACGTTCGAATCCGAATATGTCGCCGCGTTTCAGTTTTCCGATGTGCTGAAAGAAAGTGATTCTTTTGAAACGACGTTTTGTTCTTTTGCTGCGCGGAACGAAGAAGAAATCGAAAAATACAGAAAGAAATACTTTGAAGAAACTTCTTTTGCTGCCGAATTGCGGAAAGTATCTGAGGCAAGCGAAAAAGAATACAATGTATTCGAACTGAATTCGCCCGATCGATATTTAAATTCGCAGGTAAACATCTGGCTGAAACGGCAGATGTCTTTGGGAAAGACCTGGGGCAGACTGTACGGGAAAGGCTTCCGCGACGTCATGCAGGATATCACGGCTTTTGTTTCCATGGACGCGGGGTTGGCGAAAAAGCAAATTCTTCATGCATTGCAATATCAGTATGAAGACGGAAATCCCATACGGATGTACGAGCCGAGTTTTAAATTCCCCTATAACGACGGCGGCGTATGGATACCGGGGGCAATCCTTTCTTATCTGAACGAAAGCGGAGATTTTTCGATTCTGCAAGAAGAAGTACCTTATCTCAAAGGCGATAGTTATGTAAACGCTTCTTATGCCGATACGTTTGTTACCGAGCCGTATGTCGCGGGAACCAAAACGGGTAGCGTTTCAGAGCACGTACTGGCGGCAATCGATTATCTCTTATCGTCGCGGGGAAAACATAATTTGATTTTATGGCGCGGCGGCGACTGGAACGACAGCATGAATAACGTCGGGCGGGAAAACAAGGGAGAAAGCGTCTGGCTGTCAATCGCAACGGTCAAGGCAATTAACGAATTAAACGAAATTCTGCGCCTTTCCGGCAACGCGTTTTTAACAGAGGGATACGAACGAAAAAAACTGGAATTGATTTCGGCGATTAAAACATACGGCATTGCGGGCGATCATTTCATTTACGGATATAACGACCAAGGCGAAATAATCGGCGGCAAAGAAAGAATTTTTCTGAATCCTCAAACGTGGTCGGTTCTGGCGGAAATCGGCAGCGCAGAGGAGCGCAAAAAAATTATGGATGTTGTTGAAAACTCCCTGAAATGCGATTACGGATACGTGCAATGCCGTCCGAGTTTTACCGAAGGCAGCGATGCCGTCGGCAGAATATCTTATTTTCAACCGGGACTTGTTGAAAACGGGGCGGTGTATAATCACGGCGTGGCGTTTAAAATAGCGGCGGATTGTATGTTGGGGCGTGCGGAAGCGGCTTATAAAACCCTGAAGATGATTTCATGCGACAATCCGTTGAATCCGGAAAACGGCGCGGAGCCTTACGCCGTCAGCAATATGTATATGGGACCGGAAAACAAATATTTTGCCGGGTATGCCCCGATGAGCTGGATAACCGGAACGGCGGGATGGCTATACAGATGCGTTACGGAATATATGTGCGGAATAAAGCCGACGACAGACGGGCTTGAAATTTTGCCGTGTTTGCCGGACGGCTGGAACGGATGCACCGTAAAAAGAATATTCAGGGGCGAAACTTATGAAATATTTTATGAAAAATCAACGCGGAAAGAAATCGTTTGCGACGGTAAAATCGTTAAAAAATTGCCGTTGACGGGCAAAGGCAGTTATCATAAAGTATTGTGCAGATTTTAACAGTCTGCGGAGAAACTATCGGAAGGAAAAAATCAGACGGAAATGGATAAATTAAAAATAGGCGTAATCGGGTTAGGACAGCGCGGCGCGGCGTACGGAATGACGGACGGAAGCATCGGCTTGCTCGGCAACATTTTGAATAATTCCGACGTGCTTGTAACGGCGGTGTGCGATTCCCGCGAAGAGCGCGTAAATTTTGCCGCCGAAAAGGTGGTAAAAGCGGGACAATGCGAACCGTTGAAAACCGCCGATTATAACGAGGTGTTGCAAAGCGGAGTAGACGCGGTGATCGTTTCCACAAGCTGGGCTTCACACGTAGAAGTCGCGCTTGCGGCGATGAAAAAGGGCGTGGCGGTGGCAATCGAGGTAGGCGGCACGCACAATTTGGGCGATATGCAAAAGCTCGTGGAAACCTACGAGAAAACAAAAACGCCGTTTATGTTTCTCGAAAACTGTTGCTATAATAAGGACGAATTGCTTGTTACTTCGCTTGTGCGCAACGGTAAACTCGGCGAAATTTGTTATTGCCACGGCGCGTATTGCCACGATTTAAGAAACGAAATCACCGAAGTCGGCTTGAAGCGCGGGCATTACCGTCTGGAAGAATATAAAAACCACAACTGTGAAAATTATCCCACGCACGAATTAGGTCCGATTATCAAATTGCTCGGCATCACGCGCGGCAACAAATTCACGTCGCTTACGGCTTCGGCTTCAAAGGCACGTGGGTTGGAAGAATACATAAACACGCATGAAGAAGTTTCGGCGTTGAAGGGTACGAAATTCAAACAGGGCGACGTGGTAACAACGTCGATTCAATGCGAAAACGGCGAATTGATTACGCTGAAACTCGATACCACTCTGCCGCGGCTGTACGACAGAGAAATCACGGTGAGCGGCACGAAAGGGTATTATAATCAGACGTTGAAAGCCGTCATTATCGACGGCGAAAAGTTTGATCACGAAAAAGATTCGATACAAAGCGCGCTGAACAGTCAGAACGATTACGAGGAATATTTGCCCGACGACTGGAAAACGATTACGGAAGAACAACTTAAAACAGGGCACGGCGGAATGGACTACATCATGCTGAAACATTTCTTCCGCGCGGTGGCGAATAAAGAGGAAATGCCGATCGACGTATACGAAGCGTGCGCGATGATGTGCGTAACGGCGTTATCCGAACAGTCGATAGCAAACGGCGGTGCGCCCGTGGAAGTTCCCGATTTCACGAACGGGAAATACAAAGAACGGCAGATTGTGGACGTGCTTCCGCTGCCCGTCGTTCGAAAATAAATTTTGTACGGAATACATATGGGTTTGTAAAACAAAATAACCGCGGCGGAATTTCTCCGCAGCGGTTATTTTTCATGTATTAAGCGTTTTTTCTGCTTTTTCCGCGTGGGCGGCGGATTATTGCGTCTGTTCCGTGGCGCGTAACAGAGTAATTTCTTCGGCAACGGGCAATCCCTGAGGGATTATTCCGCTGTGCTTCCCGCCTTCCGGCGTGCTGCCGAAAACGTTCTGGCGGGTGAAAACTTCTTCCACGGTAAGCAGATTTTCCGTAACGGAAAAATCCGTTTCATACGGCAGAAAGGCAACGGGTGCCGAATTGAAATAACAAATCGCCGCAGGCAGTCCGTTCAGCCGTACCCGGTAATTTCCGTTATCCAACGGCGCGGAAAGTATAATTCTTCCGCCGTAGTACTTCAATCCCTGCGGGCAGACGTCTCCGGGGCGCAGTTTGCGCGGCAGTGCCGTAATTTTATCGTTTTCGTCTACGCCGAAATCGCCGGTAAGATACAAACTTTCGATGTCGTATCGGTCGGTGAAGTCAAAAGCAACCGAAATTTTATTGCAACCCGGCAGAATGGCGCTTTCCGGAATTTTTATCCTTTTGAAACAGACGTCTATATACCCCTCGGAGATTTCGCCGCGCAGAGGCGTTCCGTTAATGGCGATCTCCGCGCACGGATCTTCGGTCATCAGATACGCGTTCTGCGGAATCTCTTCGGCGAAGAAATCAAAGACGAGCGTAACTTTTGCCGCGACGGCGGGGGCAGGGAAATATTTGTTTCTGAACCACGGCTGAACCATTTCTCCGTGGCGGCGCGTCATCGAAAAACGATCCCGCAATTTTTCGTCGACGGTCAGAACGGAGTCTTTGCAGAAAAATTCGCCGTCTACGTAACATTCGGCAACGTCGAGGGGAAGAATATTCGGCTCGGAAAGTTTGTAATCGAATTGTTCGGGGAACGCGACGGTTTCATAGCGGAGCTGTTTTTCTTCGGTCGGGTTATCGTCGGAACAATATACGGCAAGCAATTCTCCGCGCGCAAAGTCCTTTTTTATCGAAACGGTATGCCCGTTTCTTCGGAAGGCAACGGGCGCAAGCGTGCCGTCCGTCAGGTTTACGGCGGCGGGAATCCGATCGGTATCGATGAAAATTTCCGTCTGCGTGTTTCCTTCCGCGCGGTTCAGGAAGAAATAGCAGGCGCTGATCCCGAACGTCCGTTTTTCGGCGATGATTTCATCGCTGTTCGTACAATAATCCGGCTGACGGATGAGCCCGAAAACCTTTTCGGGGGCGAATTCCGTGCGTATCGCGCCTTGCAGATCTTCCGCGTAATCGTGCCGCACTCCGTCGAGATAGCGGGGCATGTCACCCGCAACAATCAGCGTGCCGCCGTTATGCAGAAAGCTTTTCAACGCATTCAGGGTGGAAAGGCGCAGATTGATATTGCCGTTCAGAATCACTTTTTTATAACGTTTTTTCCCGACAACCAGTTCGTTGCCTTCCGTGCCGCCGTGTGCGGAGAAAATGCCTTCGTCGATATAATCCGCGCTTCCGCCGTGCATGCGGATATAATAAAACAGGTCGTAATATTCTTTTTCGAGTTTGCATACGGCGGGAACGTCCGAACCGAAACAGTTTTTAAAGGTGCGCTCGTTCACAAGCCCCCAGAGCGATTCCACGGGGTTGATGATTGCCGCGTCAACCTGTTCTTCGCCTTCGGTGAGAAGGTATTGCAGGCGTGAAAAATAGCTTTCCGTATAGCCGAAGTCCTGATACCATGCCGATTGCGTGAGAAAGCTTGCGGGATAATCGCGTTTTGCCTGTCCTTTCATCGTGTACCAGCTGAGGTGCGGGCAACGCAGATTGATGCCGCCCATGCTCTGCCATTCGCCCGTGCGCTTGTAATCCGCAAACGTCATTTTCCAGCCCGTCGCGGCGTATAATTCGTCCAGCACGAATTTTTTGCCGAGCTGCTTTGCAACGGATTTTACGAGCGACGGAACGTTCACGGCAAAATTATCCTCGCACAGATTATCCATGCCGGGCATATCCATGTATTCGTAATATCTCATCACGCTGCCGCACATCGTCGTCTGCGCGGCAAGATTATCTTCGTGCAGAACGTGCCCCGTTACGCGCAGATGATGGCTGCGGCACCAGTTGCGGTAGGGGATCGCGAAATTTTCGAGGAAGAGTTCCTGCTCGGTTTCGATAAGGTCGTACGCCTCTTTGCAGAATTCGTTGTGCGCGTCGCCGAACCACAGCAGCGGCAGCCGCTCCTGAATTTTATAACCGTTGCGTTTTTCGAATTCCTCAAACAAACAATACGTATAGGGAATTTCTTTTTCGGCGCGTTTTTCTTTTCTGCCGAAGCCGTTGAGGTAGGGGTTTCTGTGCGGTTCGTCGGTGAATATCCCCTGAATCACGGTTCCGAACAATTCGCCGAAAGCCTTGTAATATTTTTCGTGCGTCAGCGCCAGAAAGCGCTCCGTCGCGGCTTTGTTCATCGTGTCCGCGTAAGTGTAACCGTTGTAAAAGCTGTCCGGCTGCATGTAGTCGTAGTAGAATACGAACACTCTTTCGTTTTCGCGTTTGTCGCGCGGATCGGCGATGGCGCGGTATTTTTCCACGGCGTCGCCCGCAAATTCCACGGCGAAAAGACCGAGAAAATTTTCCGGCGTTTCGTAGTCGCCTTGCACTTCGCGGTAAATCATGTATTTCGCCCGAAACTGCTTTTCGGCGGTAACGTAGCCGCCGCAGGTGCCGCTCGGCCAGCGATCTTCGTCGTAAAGATAGGCTTCCATGCCGTTTTCATGCAGTTTCATGGCGGCAAACTTCACGTCGTCCAGCCATTCCTCGCTCATATATTCGGTAACAAGCCCCGTCCGCGAATGGATAAACGCTCCGCCGAAGCCCATTTTTTTAAAGGCTTTCACCTGCTTTTCCGCTTCGCTTTTCTCTATTTTCCCGTTCCATGCCCAGAAAGGCTTTCCGCGGTAAACGACGGTAGGATTTTTCAGTAATTCGAAATTCATGTCCATAAAAATTTAAATATATCTGATGTCGGCGATGCAGCCGTTTGCGGAAACGGTAATTTCTTTCGGCGCGGTGATCTTCGTGCGGATGCCGTCGGCGGCAGCCGTGTGAGAAACTTCCACGATGCCGTAAGGCGTGGGGAATTTCCCTTTCGCATACGTCAGATTGCCGAGCGAGGGGGTAACGGAGACGGCTTTGCAATCGGTTTCGGAAACGGTGATTCCCAGTACCGATTCCGCCAGAAATTCTATCGGCCCGCACGACCAGCCGTGGCAAAGCGAATGGCGGAAACCCGTATAACAGTATTTGCCGAAATCGCCGTGAATATCTTTCTGTCCTTCCGCCGGCAATTCGTCGATTCTGCCGCTCTGAGGAATCCATTCCACGTCGAAATCCTCCCAGAACGACGTAGCGCCTTTTTCCAGCATGCCGCCGTAGTATTCTTTCATCACGGCAAGCGCGTTTTCCGTTCCGGCGGTCCGACCGATTGCGGATAAAATATAATAACTCATAAACGTCGATAAGCCTTTGGCTCCGCCGTCGGTCAGCTGTTTTCCCACCGTTTCCGCGTCTTTTCCGAACGCGAGATAGCGCATGGCGATCGCCTGTTTCGCCGTGAGGGGCACGGGGCGCCTTGCCGCAAGTTTTGCCACCGCGTTTTGCGCGTGAGAGGGGTTTTTCCCCGCAATGCGAAGCAGCGTTCTCGCCCGTTCGCACGCGATTTTGCACAGCGCGGCAACGCCTTCCGCCGCGTCTTTGCTGCCGCTGGTAGGCCAGTCGAGAAAATCGCTCGGAAAATCCGTGGAGCCGTCGTTGCCGATCAGGCTGTCGGTATGTTCCGTGAGTTTATCGAGGTAATCGGCATGTTTTAAAACCATGTCGGTTTTCCCCGTAAAGCGATAATAATCGTACAGCACGACGATCCACCAGAACGAATACGCCGTCAGCGTGTTCATCCAGCCGGTGGGGGGCGTTTCCGTAGCGGCGAAATCAAGGCAGTTTTCAATGTTTTTTATGCCGCCCGCGGTATACAGCAGTCCGAGCGTTTCGGGATGCAGATCGCCTATCCACACCAGCCTGTCGCGCTTGATGCCGTCCCAAATCATATCTTTCTGCAGGCAGAGAAAAAGCGTGCGCCGCGCAACGGAATAAATTTCGTTCACAAGCGGGTCGGAACATTCGAAGTCGCCCTTGATTTCGTGCGGTTCCCGTTCGCTTTCCGCAAGAACGCTTTTAATTCTGTATTCGCCTTCGGAAAATTCCAGACAAACGAAACGGAAGCCCGTTTCGCCGAACCGTAAAGAGGAAAGCTGCGGAATGCAGGCGAAAAAATCTCTCGGCGAATGGTCGTTCGTCGCGTTTTTCGTGCCAAGCGGCGTTATCGCTTCCGTCAGCGATTCGCCGAAGCGGATTTTTACCGGGGCGCCGTCCGTGATGTAATGGGTAAGAATACGGATGCCTCCGCATAATTCGCAGCCGAAATCGAGAACGATGCTCGCGGGACCTTTTATTGTCGCCACGTCGTCCTCGCCGAGTCCGATCTGAACGGTTTTTTGTTTCAGCAGCGATTCGGCGTTTTCGATGCAGCCGCTTGCCGAAACGATTTTCTGGGGTAAAACATAAGTAATCTGGTTCATTTTGAAAATTTCCTTTTCGATTCGTATAAGAAAACGGGGATAAGCGTTAAAACAAGCGGAGCCGCGCCGATCGCCGCGCCGCAGCCCGTCTTTTTCCGCGTTACGGTAACGATTTGTTTCTGCGTGTACAAAGTGGTGGAAAGATAATATTCCGAAGGCTCGTATTCGGCAAGAACTTCATATTGTCCGTTGCCGAGATCGGTTACGTCCGTCGCTTTTCCGTCCACGATTTTTTCGGCGCCGCCGTATTCGGTTACTTTCAGCCGTACGGTTCCGCCCGCTGCGGGTACTTCCGTCTGTTCGCCGAGAACGGTTACTTTTTCGGGAAAAACCGTCAACGCGTCGGCGTTGTTGTTCGTCATGGCGGGAATCCCGCTTTCCAGTCCGCCGATCACCGTTACTTCGCCCGAATACGTCCACGTCCAGGGGATAAATCCCCGCGCGATCAGCCCGTCGGCGGTTGTTTTGTCTATCGCGTTGTAATTATAATCGATGCCGCAGTTATATTCGCCCGAACGCGCGAGAATCGTTTTCAGATCGTCCGACGATTTTCCGCCGAGGTCTGCCGCGGGAATTCCGGGCAATATCGTTTTCATTGCCTGCAACTGATTTCTGTCGAAAGAAATCACCGTAAGATAGTCTTTTAAAAATCCGAGTTCCGCCGTGCCGAGTTTTTCCGCCAGCACGTTTACGATGTTGCTCTTTGCCGATTTGATTTCAAGCACGAGAACGACGTCGCTTCCTTTCAGCGCGGCGGCAATATCTTCCAGCAGGGGGATTTTTTCGTCGGTAAACTGTTTCAGGCGAAAGCGTTCCAGCTCCGCCGAAGAATAATTTTCGATGTTTCCGCTGCCGGTGGATGTCCTTGCAAGGTTTGCGTCGTGCATGAAAGCGATTTCGTTATCCGTCGTAAGATAACAGTCCAGTTCCACGTGCGTCGCGCCCGCTTCAACGGCGGCAAGCGTTCCGCTTACCGAATTTTCGTTGTGCGATTCCGGCAGACCTCTGTGCGCCGCGTTATAGGGTGTACGGCTCACGCCGCCCGTATATTCGCTAAGCGTTGCGTACACGGCGGAGGCGTTTTCGGTAACAACGCCGAAGCAGCCGCTTGCCACGCAGTTTCTGACGGAAACTCGTCCGTCGTTTTCCGCCCGCACCCATACGGTTTTGAATCTTGCCTGGATATATCTCACGGTATCGTAAGAGGCGCTTTCTTCGGGCAGAACGCAGATGCCGGCATAGGCGGCGTTCGCCGCGGAAGCGATTGTTTTAAAATCGGCGGAGGCGTCGGCTTCGATGATTCCGCGCAGCGCGGGATATGCCGTCCTGATTTTTTTCACCGCTTCGTACGAAGAAGAGGCAACCGAAGCGTCGTCGATACGCCGGTTGGTCGTAAAAAAGGCAAGCAGTTCGTCCGTGGTGGAATCGTCCACGCGGAAAACGGGCAGAATCGTTTTGCCGAGGTATTCGTCCAGCGCGACGGACAACGTGCAGATAGTTTCGCCGTTTCCGCCTCTGACGGTGCCGTTTTCGCCTACGGTAAGAATCGCCTGCGCGGGAGTATCGCCGCTTTTCAGCGATTCGAGAACGGTTGAAGAAGTAACGTCCGCAATCACCGCGGGCGGATTTTTCAGCTCGCTCGCAGCGGCGGAAACGTCCGCAAGAACGTCGTCCGGATACCAGTCGGCGCCGGCGCGCACGGCGGCGGAGGGGAAAATCAGGGCGGAAAGAATCGCCGCAGCAAAAAACTTAATCGATTTTTTCATTACCATAACCCTTTTGAAGGAATTTTATTTTTGTATAATTCGTAAAACTCCGTATTCGAAACGTATACAATGTCGTCCCGACCGGAAATGTACGCAAAAAATTCCTCTACTTTTTTCCAGGCGTTGTATGCCGTTATCGCCCACGGGTGGTCCCAGCCGTAAAACAGCATATCTTCCGTCGCCTCGCTCTCCGCAAATTCTTTCGCAAGCGCCATCAGTCTGTTATCCAGCAGACTGCACGTAGGCTTCCATGCCATAAAATTCTGCGGCAGCGCAAATTTGTACGTGTCGTCGGTGTCTCTCGCGAAACGGATGTCCGTCCGGGAAAGCAGAACGTCTGTCACGCGGTCGTCGTAATACGCGGTGCCGCCGGGGTAAGCGACGCCTGCGGGACTTTTCCCCGTAAGTTCTTTGATTTTTTCGCAGTCGGTTTTCACCTGAAAAACAATTTCGTCGTCGCTTAAACGCGTAAATTCTTTGTGCGTGTACGCATGAGAAATCACGTCGAAGCCGCTGTATACGGCGTTGGTTTTCGCATAATCGTATTCAAGGCGTCGCCAGTTTCCGGCCACTTCTATTACGTCGTTCCCGTCCATCAGTCCCGTGTTGATGCAGAACGTGGCGGGAATATCGTATTTTTTCAGCAGGGCGATGAGTTTTTCGTCCTCGTAAGTGCCGTCGTCGAAACTGAGAGTAAAATATTTTTTAGGAGCAGTCATATCGTTTTCTTCCGCTTTATCCGCAGCGGGTTTGCAATTTACGCATAACAAGCACAGGATGATCGCCGTAATCATCGGGATTATTTTTTTCATTGTCGTCCGAACCGTTCGTAAAATTCTTTGCACGTAAGGCAGGTAATATCCTTTCTCGCCGAAATTTCTTTGCAGAAATATTCCAGTTTATCCCAACATTCCAAGCCTAAATCGAATTCGTAGGAATGTCCCCACACAAAAAACAGCGCGTCGCCCTTATCGGGGACAAAATCGAAAAATTCTTCCGCGCGCGGCAATAATTCGTCGCCGCGGAACTGGCAGGTGGGGTTCCAGCGATAGAAATCGTCCGGCATGGAAAATCCGTGCGTTTCGTCTATCGTTCTCCCGTACATAAGCCGGTTGCCTTTTTTCAGAGTGCGGATCACCGTTTCGTTATAGTTCGGTGTGGGACCGGCATAGGCGATGCCGCACGGCTGTGTGCCCGTCAGCCGAAAAAGCTCGTCGTAATCGTCGCCGATTTCTTTTTCGACTCCGCTTTTGTCAAGGGAGGGAAGGAAGGCGTGCGTAAAACCGTGGCACGCCGTTTCGAAGCCGTCGTACAAACCGTTTTGCACCTGCCGCGCCGATACCTTGTCGTGCCTGAGCGGCTTTCCGTCGTAGGCGGGAACGGGAATTTCTTCCCGCTCTCCCAGCCGACCGGAATTGAGATTGAACGTTGCCGTCAGGGCATATTTTCTGAAAACGGAAATCACTCGTTCGTCCTGAGTAACGCCGTCGTCCAGACTCATCACAAGAAATTTTTCGCTCATCGGTCGAGTTCTACTTTAATATCGTGTTCGCCGTCGTCGTCGAAAAGGGGAACGACGTTGCCGTCGATTTTCTTTCCGTCAACGGTCAGCCGTACGTTTTTCCCTCCGTGATTGAAATATCTCACATGCAGACGGTTTCCGCGGTAATTTCTGTACGCTTCGCAGGTTTTCCACGAAGAGGGCAGGGCGGGTACGATATGCAGTCCGTCGTAACCGCGCTGTAAGCCGAGAATGCCTTCGTAGTAGCACATCAGCCCCCAGGCGGAAGTACCCGTCTGCCACGAAAATCCCACCTGCATATCCACGGACGGGTGCTTTAAGTAGCAGTTGGTAAATACGTACGGCTCGGTCGTCGTCAGAGAAGAGGGGTTGAATCTGCCGTCCGGCGCAATTTTTTTCAGCGCGTTCACGGCGTTGTCGCCTCTGCCCAGTTTGCAGTCCGCCATTACTTTAAAGCAGCCGGCATGGTTGTAAATACCGCCGTTTTCGTACACGCCGGGCAACATGCCGCTCATTCTTCCCACGGTTTCGTCGTAAGTTTTGTACGGCGGCATACACATGGGGATGCCTTCGTTCGTTTCGGTGGAATCCATGGCGGCGATCACCTTTTCCAGCCTGTCTTTCGGGCACACCCCCGAAAGAATCGACCAGCTCTGAGGATTCACGTAAATTTTTCCGCCGTTTTCGTTCGTCTTGTCGCCCACGACGCCGAATTTCGAAAACGCGCGTACGTAATAATCGCCGTTGAACGCTTTTTCGTTGGTGATTTTCTGCAGTTTCCGCTTCGCTTTTTGCAATTTTTCCGCATAATCCTTGTCGCCGAGATACGAAGAAAGTTCAATCATATCGTCGTACGCCTTGCAGATCAGCATCGCCATCAGAACGGATTCCGCTTTTTCGTCGGGAATATTCAGCGCGTCGTTCCAGTCCGCGTGATGAATTCTCGGCAGCCCGTTCGCGCCGTAATTGTCTTTGCGTTCAAACCACACGATCGCCTGTTTCAGGTGCTCGTACACGGTGGCTTTGCCGCCGTCGAGATAATCGAGCTCCTTGTCGAGATATCCGAAATCGCCCGATTCTTTCACGTAACCGCACGCCGCGTAAATCATCCACGCGGAAGGGTCGGAATAGATGTTCGGTTCCAGATACGGGTACCAGGTAAGAACGGCATGCCCGTCTTTGTATTGGTGCGCCACGCATTCGTCTATCGTCTTTTTGGCAAGCGGCAGATTGAAATTCAGCATCGCCATGCCCAGCTGCGCGTTGTCCCGTACGGCTTTTTTGCCGAGCATGCAGTAAGATACCTGATGTTCCGCCCAGAAGTTTAAAATGCGGTTGAACTGCGGTTCCGGGCATCTGGTTCTGAGGTTGCCGAACCGCGCTTCGCCTTCCTCGGCGTCGTTTATAATCTTTTCGCATCCGGCTACGATGTCGGCGTATCTTTTCACCAGCTCTTCCTTGCTCTGAATCAAGCCGAGAACGAAATAAACGGTTTTCGTTTCGCCTGCGGCAAGCGCGATGCGGTTTTGCAGAATGCCGCCGCGCATTCTCACCGTCGCCGAAGAACGGGTGCAGTCCAGCCCGTGTTCCAGAACGTACGGCTTCGTCTGCGTGCCCATCGTGCCGATGAATTTTTCGTAGTTTCCGTCGTAAGAATATACGGGTTCGCTGGAAAGAATATACCCGGAGGATAATTCGTGCGGGCGGTACGGATCGTGATTTTCGTTGAATACCGCGTTGGCTTCCTCAACGAACTGCGTAAACGAAGTGGTTACCGAGCTGTAATACACGGGCTGCGCGAATCCGTTCAGATCGAACGCCGTAACGGGGAACAAATCGATCGTTCTCTGTTTGTCGTCTTTATTCTGCAGCGTAACTTTCCACACTTCGCGGGTATCGTCCGGCGCGATGGCAAACGTAATGGACGCCGCGATGTTGTGCGCCTGCGAGGAAATCCGCGTGAACTGCTGCCCGTGTTCGCATTTGTAGCGGCTGATTTTATTCAGCGAGGGGTAGCCCGCGATGTTCCAATATTTTTTGCTTTCCGCGTCGCGAAGATACAAAAACGAAGAGAGCGGGCAATTCAGCGTTACCTGCACCGAATCTTTGTTTACATACCTTGAAAACGTGGAGCCCGTATGAGTAACGCTCATAATGTAGCTCATGTCGTTGAAAAAATGATTGCTCCAATCCTTGCCCGTTTCGGGATTGTACAGCGTGAAAATGCCTTTTTTATCGTTAAATCCGTAATTCATGTTTGGTCCTCTCAGTCAAGCGTTGCGGTAAGTTTTCCCGCAAGATATTTTCCCAGCAGAATGTTGCCTTCGTTGTTCAGATGCAACCCGTCTACTTCGTATTCCGTATAAGTGAACGCGTCGATTTCCGTGATTTCGTTGAATGCGTCGAAGCAGGTAATGCTCCTTTCTTCGCAGGTGGTTTTAATCGCGGAGACGTAATCGGCAAGGGTAAAGCCGTATTTGTTCTTGTTCGGAATCCCGTTGGATTCCTGTTCCTTTCTGTACAGCGGCGTAACGAAAACCACCTTCGCTTCGGGGTAATCGGTTTCCAGTCCGTCGATGAGCACTTTCAGCCCGCCGTAAAAAGTTTCCTGCGTGGCGTCGCCGTATTCGCCGAGCGGATTCGGCAGCGCCGTCGAGCCGTAGCCGAAATCGTTCGTTCCGCCCAGAACGATAATCAGATTCGCGTTGCTTGCGATTTTCTTATATCTCTGCACGAAAGAGGGGGATACGTCCGGTTTGTTCGGAAGCCCCGCGATGCAGGAACCCGCATATCCCACATTCTGTATGGAAGAAATAAACGAACAGTTGTCGTACAGATAATCGGTATAGTGCGTGGTAACAATTTCGGAATACACGCCTTTATCCGTAAGGCTGTCGCCCAGAAACGCCGCTTTGTAACTTCCCGCGGGTTGTTTCTGCGGTTCTTCTTTCGGTTCTTCCGGAGTGGTGGCGCAACCCGAAAAGCAGGCGCCGATCAGCAGCGCCGCCGTAATAAAATGTAATTTTTTCATAATTGCAACAAGGGTTCATAGGCAGAGTCCGCTGCGTGTTACCGCAGCGAACCCGTTGTTTTGTTAATAGCCGTAAGAATAGTTCAGCCGACCGATCGGTGCGGCGTCGCCGGAACGGTAAAGTTCCACGTGGTCGTACCCCGCAACGTTGTCGGTTACTTTAAATTCTATATGATAATTCGTAGAAGATAATCCCAGATCGGAAAGTTTCACTTTCACAATCATCGTTTTGCCGTAAACATACACTTCGCCGTCGGCTTTTTTCGTAAGATTTCCGTTGCCGTCGGCTTTCATCACCGCCGTTTTATTGCCGTCCACCGAACGGTTCAGCACGTAATTGTAGCCGTTCCATTGGTTTCTCGCGTTGTCGGTTTTGATGAGAATGTTCATCCACGATTCGTCGCCGCTCTGATACGCGGTGATATTGTCCGCCGCGGTTACGCGGAAGTAGATATATTCGTCGTCGCGCGCCACTTTCACGGTTTCTATATCGTTTCTGCCCGAAGTATCGGTGTACGTTACGCTGCCCACCATGCCTTTCGAGTTTCTGTCTTTGCAATCGCCCGTAAAATCCACGTAAGCGCGTACCGAATCCCACTGCGAATCGTCTTTGGCGGTATCTATCGTCAGTTTCTGATAGATATAGTGCTTCGCTTCGCCGTAATTGAACGTGCGGATGTTCCGGAGGGTCTGCAGATAGAAGTTATCCGCCACCGTGCTGTTTACGCTGGGTTCGATATCCCGCGAAAACTCTTCGTTGAACGTATCTACGGTGAAGTAGGTGTTGTTCTTGGAATCGTACATTTTTTCCGCAACCCATTCGTTCCAGCCCGTGATAAAGGCGTATTTCACCTTTTCGCCCATACTCTGATAGTTAAAGGCGGTGTTCCACTGCGTCTGGTAGTTGAGTCCTTTGCCGTAATTTTCGTGGTCGTTCTTTCCGGTGGATTCGTCCCAGCCTCTGCCGTGCGTGCCCACCGTATCGCTGAAGCGCACGCTGTAATGCTGCGCCACGGAAATGCTCAGCCAGTCGGTGTGCAGCGGCTGCGGATATTCGAATTCCATCCATGCCGCGCCGTCCGGCTTTTCATAATCCGAAATCGGCCACTGACGGGTACGGAAATCGAAGAAATTCAGATAAATTCCGTCGTCGTAGGTAGATAAAAATTCGTCCGTCGCCAGTTCGTGCCGGGTAATCATCGGTTTCCCGTTCGGGCAGAACCACAAATTCTTGTACGTGTCGTTTGCATAGAAGTAGTTGTATACTTCGCGCAAAGTCCGCGGATACGTCTCGTTCTTGCCGTCGTTGTTGGCGATGTAGTACATCACCTTGGGCACGTTCCAGCCCTTGTTGTAATATTCCAGCATGATAGGGAAGAGCACGTCCGTAACCGCCTGATACGTTACCGCGTTGGAAGTATCGAGAACGATGAAATCCACGCCGGCAAGCGTAAGCATTTCGATTTGTTTGCGGATAACCCATTCGTCGGCGGAATTGTAATACCCGAATACCGGCTCGCCCCAGAAATGCGCCGCTCCCACGGGGGAAGAGCGCGTGTTGCCCTGAAACGCGTCGAGGTCCAGTCCGTCCTGCGTAATCTTGCTGATATCGTAAATGCCTCTGTGATTCTGATGCTGACCGAGCGAGAGGAAGAAGAACATACCCACGTACGCTTCCGAATCCGTTTTACCGTCTACGGTAACAATGCTTCTGCCGTAATCGTCCGTTCCCGCAATGTTCAGTACGGTGTACTCCTGGTCGGTGAGGCTGCGCGTGTCCTCCACGCGCAGCGATTCGTCATAGCCCGGAATGTCCGGGTCGGAGTCGTTCTTCCCGCCACAGGCGGAAAGAACGACGGCGCATGCGAGCATGCCGCTCACGATTTTCATTTTATTCTTCATGATGCTTTTTACCGAATGCCATAGCAAGGGCGGCTGCGCCGAGGGTGAATACGCCCGCCGTCGCGGCTACCGAACTGCGGCAACCCTTCTTCTTTTCGGGCTGCGGTTCTTCCACGGTGATTTCGAAAGATACCGTCTGCCCGTTGTAGGTGTAGGAAAGCGTCTGCTTTCCGGTTACGTCTTTTTTGAACCCGTCGATTTCGCTTGCGCCGGGAACGATGATTTCTTCGCCGCCGTCCTCGTATTTCGCAAGAATCTGCAAGCCCTTCAACTCCAGCTTTTCGCCGGGCGCATAGGTGGTTTTTTCGGGCAGAGACTTAATCGTCAGCGCGTCGGAAGCAATGCCGTCTCCGTCCGCTTTCAGAGGCCTCGTCCAGCCGTAGCCGTCCTCGTTTCTCAAGGTGATGGTTTCTTTCAGAACCGCTCCGGGAATCGCCGTGGCGTTCTGATACGCTCTGTCGTTACCCCAAAGTTCGCCCGAAAGAATGCCTTTCACGGTGTACCACTGGAAGCCGGGCAAAAACGTTACCGTTTCCACCACTTCGGAAACGCCTTCCACGTAGTGGGGGAGATTCGGGTTATCGTCGGTGCGCTTATCCACCCACGTGGCGGGTACGAGATAATTCGTATCCATGTGAATTACCAGCTGCGAAGTCCACACCGCAAGGCGGGTAACTTTTCCTTCGGCAATCAGGTCGGTAACTTTCTTGCCGTTGATCAGCATATAGTCCGCAACGTAGTCCAGCTTATCCGCGCCCCAGAAGCAGTTCAGATCTTCGTGCAGACCGTTCAGGGTAAAGCTGATAACCAGCGAGTTGTGCTGCGTGCTTTCGAAAGAGGTAGCGGCGGAAGCGTAATCGATGCCGAGGTATTTACGGCTGCTGACGTTTTTCACTTCCACTTTGAAGGTTACTTGAAATTCGCCGTATGCGGCGGTGATGGTCTGTTCGCCGAACGTGCGGGAATCGAATCCCGTAATCGTCAGGTCGTTCAGGTCGATGTCCTGTTCCGTGCCGTTGTTGTAAACCGCTTTTACGGCAAGTCCCGTCAGATCCAGCTCGTTTTCGATACCGAAGTCGTACGAGTTCTTTCCGGGTTCGGAAACAATCTTAATTCCCGTAAGATATACGTCCGCAACGTTCACGGTGAAGGTAACGGTTTTGCCTTCGTAGGAGATGCTCACCGTCTGTTCGCCCGCTTCGTTGAAATTGTATTCGCACATGCTTGCGGTAAGGGGTACGGACTCGGCGTTGAAGCCCTTGTATTTTACGGAAAGGGTAAGTCCGCTCACGTTAATCACGTCGCCCTTGCGGTATTCCGTCTTGGGCGTTCCCACAAGTTTCACGCTTTCGATAATTTTCGAAACGTAGCCGTCTTTAAAGCAGAAATAGGTGGGTTCCGTAATCACGGCGTTTTCGATGGGCACATAGGTTTCGGGCGTAGCGGTTCCCCAGGCGTCGGAAGTGTTGGAAACCCAGGCAAAGCCGGGCAGGAAGCAGATTTCCGCACCGTTCAGAACGGTTTGCATAAACTCCGCGTCATCGATGTGGAACCCGAAGTTTCTGCCGTTCATAATCATACGGGTTACTTTCTTCTCGCTTACCAGCTGCGTGAGCGTTACGCCGTTGATGGTAATCAAATCGCCGTTGGTTTTGCCGATAATCAGCGATTGCGCCTTATCTACGTCCCACAGCGCTTTCAGGTCGCCGGGCACGTCGTCGATGCCGTTCAGCGTAGCGTAGCCGGTGCCTTCTGTGCCGTAAATTTCTTCGTAATTCACGCCTTTGAAATAAGACTTGCCGCTGTAAGCCGCCACGTTGTAATCGATTTCGCAGGTGTTGCCTTTGTAGGTTACCGTCGCTTTGAAATCGCCTTTCGTTTCGTTCGTGTAGCCGCTGATCATATCGGCGGTAAGGTCGATTCCCTGCGTGCTTTCATCCGAATAGGAAACGATGAGTTTCGCACCGGGCGTAAGTTCCTTGTTCAGCGAATACTGCTTGAGGAAAAGTTTCGCGTTGTCTTTCACGGCGATTCCCGTAATCGTCGCCACGGGCTCGTTTACGGTAACGCTCTGCACGGCGGTCGCTCCGTTGTACGTAACGGTTACGTCTTTCGTGCCGGCGGTGGAGAAGTCGTAAGAAACCATTCTGTCTTTCACCGCAAACGTCTTTTCGCCGCCGTCGGAATACACGGCTTTGACGGTCATGCCTTTTACGTTGAAGTCGTCGCCTTTCGTGTATACGGTGTTTTCGGGAGCGGAAACAATCGTAAGGCTTTCCGTCTTTCTCACCAGCATCTTATCCGTCGTTCCCGGTTTATCCGCCACTTCGAAGGTGTAATCGCAGGGCGTTTTCGCACCGATCGCCTTTACGTTGTTATCCACGGTGGCATACATCTGGAATCCTCTGAGGATGGTTACCGTCTGAAGATCGGTGTATTTGAACGTGCCGTCCGTATGAATACGCAGGCAGTACAGTCCGGTGCCGTACCAGCCCATCAGCATACGCGTAAGTCCCGCGCCCGTTTCATTGAGCTGGTCGAACGTCTTGCCGTTTAACAGTACGTGCGCTTTCAAATCGTCGTAGATGCCCGCGTAAGCGTCGCTGTCATAGCGGATTTCGGCAAGTCCTTTGAACTTGCCTTCTTGTCCGTAGCCGGCATTCGTGGTGAACCAGATGCTGATGCCGCCGTCGTTCAGCTTGCGGTCGCCGCCGTCCTCACCCTCATAATAGCCGTCCTGCGGAATGACGTACATTTTACCCGCCGAGTAATCCGAAGTTCTTTCGATTACCGTAACGTTTACTTCGCATTCTTCCGTGGTGTTGCCTTCGGTGTAAATAATTTTTCCTTTCCGTACGCCGAGTTCCGAAGGGTCTACCGAAATCATATCGGAGGTTACGTCGATTTCTGCGGGGTCTCCGTCCGCGTAAGTGGCGGTGATTTTAAGGTCGTTCAGCGTCATCTGTTTGAACGTGCCGTTCAGTTCAATCGAAACGGAGCCGCTCTTGTACGCGATGCCCGTCAGCGTTTTGGCGGGGTCGTTTACGGTTACGGTGAACGTTGTGCTCTTGCCGCCGTAATTCACGGTTACCGTTTTTTCGCCCGCAGAAGAAAGGTCTGCAGTGCACATCGCCGAAGTAACGGCAATCGTTTTCGTGCCGCTCGTTTCGGTTTCCACCGTAAGCGTCATACCCGCGGGGTTAAACGTGTCGCCCGTGGTGTAAACGGTTTTATCGGGGTTGCTCGCCACCGAAATCGCCGTGGCGGCATACTGATAGGTGCTTGTGGTGCGGTTTACGTACAGTTTCAGATCGGTGGGGAATTCCGTTCCTTCCACCTTCGTGCTTGCCGTCTTCGTGAACACCCAGTCGCCGTCCGTGCCGTCCGTTCCTTCGTAAAGGGTGAATCCTTGTTTGAACGTAACGTACTGAATGGCGTCCACCGAGAGAACGTTGTTTTCGCACATCAGGTACATACCGCCGCCGTACACAGCCATTCTGAACGCCCGCGTATTGCTCGACCATTCCGTTACGGTTTTGCTCTCCGTGGCGGTGGCAATCTCCACATAGTCGCCCATAAGGTTTTCCAGCCAGCTGCCGTCTTTCATGTTCACGTTTTTGAAGTGGAAGTTCAGCGCGTTGCCGGCTGCGTCGCCGCTGGGCTGACCGATACTTTCCTTGATTCCTTTGGAAAGATCGATAATGTCTTCCGCCGTCTTGGCTGTTTCCGCCGAAATTTCGTAGTGGCTGTCGTACGTCGCCACGGCGAAACTCACCGTAAGCGCCGAGCACATGCCCAGCGTTGCAACGAGCCATTTTTTGCCTGCTGTTTTAATCATAATTTCCTCCTGAAATTTATTGTCTAATCTGCAATTCAATATTTTGCAGAGTAAGCCGAAGTTTTATCCTTTCACCGCGCCCACCATGATGCCGTCGATGAGCTTGCGCTGATAAAGGACGAAAAGGATTGCGGGGAAGAGCGACATAAACGCGCCCGCCGCCATTTTAAGATTCGCGCCCGAAAGGTCGCTTGCCAGCGAATCCTGATAAATAATTACGGCAAGCGTATACGTTTCGCGCTTCGTCAGATACACCAAAGGTCCGAAGAAGTCGCTCCAGCCGCTCGCGAACGTGCCTACCACCACATAGATAAGGATGGGCGAGCAAAGGGGCAGCAACAACAGATACCGACGGAAAGCGTTTGCGCCGTCGATAATCGCCGCTTCATCCATTTCTTTGGGAATACTCTTCATAAACTGACGAAGCAGGAAGATATTGATGGCGCCGCCGCCGAACGCCGCGGGAATAATCAGCGGTTTCAGCGTGCCCAGCCAGCCGAAGTCGTAGAACATAACGTACAGCGGAATCTGCAGCACCGTTCCCGGAATCATAATCGTGGCAAGCACGCACGAGAATACGAATTCTCTGCCTTTCCATTGCAGACGGGAAAAGGCATACGCGCAAAGCGACGCGGAAAAGGGAACGAGAATCATGTTGCAGCCTACCACTTTCATCGTGTTCCAGGTGTACAGCATGTAATTATTATGGCTGAAAATCGTTCTGTAATTGTCAAACGTGAAATGCGAGGGAAAAATCCGCGCGGCGTTGATGTCCGTCTCCGTCATAAACGAACGCGAAATCAGCAGAAAGAAGGGGAACGCAAGCACAATCGCGATGATTGTAAGCAGCAGGTATTCAAGCACTTTGATAAAGGTCTTGTACGCCTTTGCGCTCTTCGAATTTTTCGCCGGGTCTTGCAGAGTCTGTGTCGTCGTCATTCTTCACCTCCGTAAAATACCCATTTCGATTTTTTGAAAATCAGCACCGTAAGCAGCGCGATGAACGCAAACAATATCCAGGCGAAAGCGCTCGCATAGCCCATATTCATCGATTTGAACGCTTCGTTGTATATTTTTACGGCGATGAAGTACAGGGCGTTGTCCTGCCCTCTGCCGCTGTTGCCGCCTACGATCAGCGACGAGCTGACCTGTAACGATCCGATGATGCCCGTAATCAGATTATAGAAAATAATCGGGGTAGACATGGGGATCGTAACGTTTACAAGCTTGTGCCAGGCGTTCGCGCCGTCCAGCGAAGCCGCTTCGTACAGCGAAACGGGAATCTGCTTGAAGCACGAAAGCCAGATAATCATGCCGCCGCCCACGTTCCACGCGTTCATGAAAATAAACGAGGGGAGCGCGGTTTTTTTGCTGCTGAACCAGGTGAGGGCGGGCAAGCCTATCTTTTTCAGCATATTGTTCAGAATGCCCGAAGGACCTACCTGAAACATATCCACAAACAGCAAGCCGCTTGCCACCGCGGGGATAATCACGGGCAGATAGAACAGCGTTCTGTAAACGGTGATTCCCCGTACTTTGAAGTTCGCCGCCTGCGCCAGAAAGAAGCCCAGCAGCAGGTTGAGCGGAATGGATACCGCCGCATAAACCAGCGTGTTGGTAATCACCTGCTTCGTATCGGGGTCAAGCGTAAAAATCATCTCGTAGTTCTGAAAGCCCACCCACTGTTCGATATTGAACATATCGTAGTCGGTAAAGCTGTAATAGAGAGATTGTATCGCCGGATAAAACGTGAACAGAATAATGCCCACGATTACGGGCGAAGCAAACAGCACGCCCGTAAGGAACTTTTTCCATTCCCGTTTCCGTCTTATTCTGAGGTTCGGGTCTTTCGGCGCCGCCTCTTTTGCGGTAATTGCTTTTTCCATTTCGGCTCCTTACATCTTGATATAGCGTTCAATGGCGTTTACGCAACTTCTGATGGCGTCCTGATAGCTGGTTCCGTTGCAGTAGGTGGAAATCAGCGAAGAGATCGCGTTGCTGATATTCGTTGCCTGCTTGGGTTTCTGCTGCGCGATGAACGTGGTGTAGCAGTTCCAGTCGGGCTGTCCGTTTGCGCCGCAGTTATAGGTGAATGCGGACATATTGCAATTTTCGAATCCTTTGCCCCAGTGGTTGGTCGGGTCGGTGTAGTCCGCCATATCCTTTCTCACGGGAACGTAGTTCGAACCGCTGTCCGCCATTACGTTCTGTCCGTCTTTGGAAAGCAGAATTTTTAAAAACTGCCAGGCAATGTCTTTATTCTCGCTGCCGCTGTAAACGGAATATCCCGCCGCGCCGCAGCCGATTTTTTCGTTGCCTTCGAATACGGGCATGGTAACCACGTCGTAGAATTCTTCAACCGGCTGATCGCGGTAATAAAGCTGCAGTTTCGTCGCGATGTTGGAAGAGGCCTGCGAATGGAACAGAATGCAGCCCTTGTTGGCTTCCATGCCCGCCTGTTCAACGGAAATAGGCGCCGCATAACGCTTGTCGATCATCGATTTGATGAATGCCAGCGCGTTTTCAGTGGCGTTGCCTTCGTTGAGGGTAACTTTGCCGTCCTCGTCGAAATACTGCACGCCTTCCGATTCGAAAATCGGGTTATAAACGGCTTCCCAGGTAAAATACGGGTCCAGCAGATAATAATCGGCTTTGTCGTTGGCGTCGTACCACTTGCGCAGCTGTTCGCACACGGTGAAGAAATCGTCCCACGTCCAGCCGTTTTTCACAAGGCTCATATCTACGTTCGCCGCTTTGAAAATCGCTTTGTTGTAGTGGCAGACCACTCTGTCGGCGGAACGGGGAATCATATACTGCGCGCCGTCGAATTTGTCCTGACCCATTTTGAAATACGATTCGTAATAATCGTCGATATTGAAATCGCTGTCGGCGTCCGCCGCTTCGGCGTTCAGGTACGGGTCGAGGTTTAGAAGAATTCCCTTATCGCTCAGCGTAAACATATCGGTCGTGTTGTTGATGAATACGTCCGGCATGTCGCCCGCGTTGTACCAGGAAGAGTACTGCTGGCTGATGTTCGAAGAGCCGATGGGAACGACTTCCACTGTTACGTTGGGGTACTTCTTCTGCAGCAGCGCGCCGATTTCTTCAACGATCTGCAATTCCGCGTTGTAATTGTTCGTCGCTACCCGCAGCGTCGCGGTTACGTTCGTGTCGGGGTGAAGATTCACTTCGTAATCGTCGCCCGCCTGATTCGGGTTTCTTCTTGCCGAGCATCCGGCGCAAGCGAAAACGGTGAGCACTGCAAGAACGGAACACGTTAATTTTTTCATGATTTTTTCCTCTGGTTCGGTTTATTTTGTTTTCCGGAATCGATTGCCCGATGTTATTCCGCAATTTTTTCCGTGATAACCTGATTGATTGTTTGTTTCCCCGCGCTTCGGGGAAGAGAGGGGATTTCCGCGCGGCTGTTACTTTTTTATCTTTTATATCCTTAAATTTCCCGAAATTCCTCGAAATCCAAATTTTACCCGCGTAAATTTCCGCCAAAAATAAAACTCATCGATTTCCTTCTTAAATTTTTTCCCTTATCTGCATTTATCCACGCTCTCGCGGAATACGGCTCTGGCTTTCACCACGTATTTATCCGAAGAATAGTCCGTGCCGTGTTGAATACGATCTACAATCCGTCTGCCGATTTCCGTGCCGTAGTCCTCTTTGTCGAACGAGATGCTGGAAAGCGACGGCAGGTACTCCCGCGAAAAAATAATGTCGTCGCATCCGATGACGGAAACGTCGGCGGGGCAGGCGAGCCCCAGTTCTTTCAATGCGCGCATCGCGCCGAACGCCGCCACGTCGTTCATCACGAAAATCGCCGTGATTTCGGGGTGCGCGGTCATCAGCCGCTTTGTTAAAACGTAGCCCGTTTCGCCCGATTCGCGCGCGAGGTCGTCGTTGAACAATATGTATTCGTCGTTCTCGTCAAAGCCGAAATCCCTGCGGCGGGAAGAAAAAGTAGCGCCTCTTTCGTCGGCATAGAAACGAGGGGAGTCCACCACGCTGATATAGCCCACTTTCGTATGCCCCAGCGAACGCAGTTTCTCCATACATTCCAGCGTTGCGCCCACAACGTCGTGGTGCACTTCTATATCGCTCACGTTCGCGAAGTTCGCAAGAATCGTTCCGCGTTCTCTCAGTAGTTTCAGAAGCTCTTCCGAATACAGGTTGGAAGAGAAATTCACCAGCGCGTCGAACTGTCTTTCGCCCAGAAAGCGATAAACGGTGTTGGCGTCCTCCTTGAAATCGAAAACCGTCATCATAAAGCCGTGCATCGTAACGTATTTGCCCACGTACTGCACGATTTCCATGTGATACGGGTTGGTGAATTCGTTGATGATCACGCCGATGTGATACGATAACCCCAGCGAAAGACTGCGCGCCGTGTGGTTAGGAAAGTAATTCAGCTGTTTCGCCGCCGCGCGTACCCGTTCCGCCTTTTCGTTGGAAACCGTAAGTCTGTTGGAGAGCACGTTCGATACCGTGGCAACGGAAACCCCGGCCAATTTTGCAACGTCTTTTCTCGTAGTCATAGTCATTCTCCCCAAATTTACGCGAGTAAATCTATATTCGCTATTATAATATCATAAGAAAAGGCGTTTGTCAATACTTTTTGGAAAAATTGTCTGAAAAATTTTTTTCACATAAATTTTTTCACGGGCAAACGCATTTCCGGAAGCAAAGAGGACGATGCGGCAAATTCCGTTGCGCTTAATTTTTCGCTGTCCGCCTTTGAAAAATTAAATTCACCGCGTTTTTTCGTATTGACAAACGCCTCGTCCCGCGTTATAATAATATCGTCGCGCCCGCCCGCGCGTCGGGAAACGCAACCGGCGCAAAAAACGCAACCGGCGCACACAATAAACGAGGCGCGTACGCGCAGGGAGAAAGATTATGAACAATGCCGACGTAACGGTATACGATTTACAAAAATGGCTGTCGCCGCTGTGGAAAGGCAACACGGTGTACGCCGAAACCGCGTTTATTTTAAAAAACGCGCTTGGCGAAATCCGCCCGAAGCGGCTGGCTTATCCCGTTAAAAAAATCATTTCCGTCCGCAGCTTCGATCTGCAAACCGTCTACGAAGAGGGGAAGGACTATTCCGTCAACGAATACGGCGAGCTTCAGGTGCTTCCGGAAGGAAAAATCCCGTACCTGTGCTGGAACGAATACCGTTTTTCCGAGTTCGTGCAGGACGACGTGCACATGCCTTCCGCCGACGCGCTCGGCGCGCAGTGCGTGCGCGAGCTTTTCGCCGATAAAGACGGCATGAGCGCATATACGGTTGCCGTAACGTACGAACACGAACCGGACGATTATTACGCCGTAACGGCGGGCAAGAGCGAAAAATTCCCGCGCACGCTGGAAAAACTGAAAAACGGACGGAACATAAAAATCGCCCTGTACGGCGATTCCATCACGTACGGCTGGGGCGCCAGCGGCATGCACGATATTTCGAAGCCGCCGTATACGCCGCCTTATCACGAAATGGCGGCGCAGTACCTCGAAGCGAAATTTCACGTTTCGGCGGAAAGAAAAAATTTCGCCGTCAGCGGCATGTGCGCCGACTGGGGCGTCAAAGAAGAAAACGTCGGACAGGTGGCGGCATATCAACCGGACCTCGTGATTCTCGCGTTCGGCATGAACGACGCGGGCGTATTCCGTCCCGAAATTTTCGCCGCGAATCTGCAGACGATTATCAACAGAGTCCGCAAAGATCAGCCCCACGCCGAATTTTTGCTTGTGGCGCCCATCCTTCCCAACGCCGAAACGGCGTTTACGGCGGGCTCTTCCATCTTAACCTACCACCGCGAATACCCGCGCGCGTTTAAAAAGCTGGAAAGTGAAAACGCCGCCGTCGCGTATGCCGACGTTACGAAAATGCACACCCTGCTGCTGGAAAGGAAACAGCTTGCCGATACGCTTTCCAACAACGTGAATCACCCCAACGATTTCATGCACCGCGTGCAGGCGCAGACGGTTTTAAAAACGCTCCTCGGCGACGATTTCGCCTGAGCGCCGCCGTCGAATCGGCAAAGAAAGAGGCAAAGAAAAAGAAACAAAAAATATATAACAATACGGAGTCCCGCGCCGTTCGGCGCGGGACTCCGCGTTGTTTCATAAGAAATTTTTCAGAAAATTTTGTTTTTGATGTCCTTCTTGAAAAAGGCGTGGTAAAACGCGTCGTCGTCCAGAATAAAATCTTCCTCGTTCACGCGGATCGCCACCGATTTATACAGCTGCGAGGTGTGGTCGATTTCGTCCGTAAAAAACGAAGCGCGGCACTCCGTGGGCGTAATGCCAGTGCACTTTCGGAATTCGTACAGCATCTGCCCGTACGAAGAAAATCCCGCCTGCCGCGCGATTTCCGTTACGGGGAAGTTTGATTCTCTGAGCAGCTGCAAACTTTTCGAAATGCGCATTAAAGTCAGCGTCTGCAGCACCGTTTTTCCCGTCATGCGCTTGAACTGCGCCGCCAGATATTCTTTCGAAATGCCCGCCGCTTCCGCCGCCATCGCCAGCGTGATTTTCTTGTTCAGATTGTTTTTCAGAAAAACGAACGTCTTTTTCAGATAGCTGACGGCGCCCTGTTTCGTGTTGTTCGCGCATTTCGCAATCTCGTTGAAAAACAGCAGCATGTGGCACTGCGCGTCGCACGCCTCTTCCGCGCACGTGGGCGATTTTAAAAGCGTGGCAATCAGATTATGAAAGGCAAGCAATACTTTCGAATTGTCGCTTAAAATCGTGTAACCGTTCTTCTCGGTGGCTTTCACGATGTTTCTCAGGTTGGTTTCTTCCAGTAGCGCGTTGTATCGGATGGGCATCAGCGCGTTCACGTTGAACGGGTTGTACTCTTCGGGCGATTTCGGCTCCAGCTCTATGTTGTAAATCGTCGCGTTCTCGTCCGTGATTTTCAGGCGGTGAAAAAGATAGGCGTCGATGAAGATGAATTCGCCCTGATGCACGGTAAGCGGAGTGATTTCCGATTGCGCGGGGTTATCGGGGTCGGTCATCGTTTCAATCGTGAAGCTTCCCTTTTCGGCATACATAAATTCGAAATAGCTGTGGTTGTGCATGCCCATGTAAAAATCGGGCGTGAATACTTTCACGTAAAAAGAGATAGGCTCCAGCACGTATCTGCCTATGTCTTTAAAATAAATCTTGTTTTTCTCCGCCATTTTCCGTCATCCTCGTTTGTATTTCGCTGCCGACGGATTTAGTATACCATAATTTTATAAAATTGCAATGCTTTAACGAAAAAAAATAAAAATAACGCAGAAAAATAATAATATTTTGATTCTCACATTAAAAAAATAAAACAAAAACGCAAAATCCCCCTTGAAAAATGTGAAAAAATATGATATAACTACGTTGCCGAAAGGGGAGAACGGTGAAATTTTCCGTTTTTTCGTTTTCCGTTTGTTTTTTACGGGAAAACGGCGCGGCGCGGTATGCGCGGCAAAACGAACTTTTCGTGCGAAAAAGCACGTGGAGAAAATAAATTAAATTTGGAGGAATGGTGTTATGGTGAAGTTAAGAAAGCGTTTGCTGGTAGCGGCTCTTTCACTCACGGCGGCAACAAGCGGCGCGATGGGCGCGGCGATGATCTCCGTATCGGGGTCGGCGGACGAAACGACGAAAGAGGTAAACCCTCTCGCGAAGTACGAGTTCAAGGATACGGCGAATATCGGCAAAGATTCCATGGGGAAATACGATTTAACGTTCCGCAACGAATGGAAGTCGGGCGGTACGGGTCCCTTGCTCAACGAATATACGGCAATCGAGGGCGGCGGCATTACGTTCAACAACAAATTGTGCCTCGCGGCGGATAAAGATAAAAACGTATTCAAGGATACTTCCGCCGTTACTATGGTAATGTCGGTAAAAATGGTATCCGGCAGCAACAACTGGGGACATATCGCCGGCGTGGGCTTTGCCAACGCCAAGAGCACGGGCTTATCCGCGCACTCCGCGGCAGACGGCGCCAATCACGTGCGTATCGCTTCCAAAGGCATCACGGGACTCGGCGGTTGCTGGGACAGCATCACCGCCGGTAACGGCGGACTGGGAAACTATCATACGAATATTATCAGCGCGCAGCCGGGCGGCAAACTCCGCGTATGGAACGACGGCGTTCAGCTTTCCGAAGAGAAAGACGTTTCCGCTACCTGGACGGCGTACGACGAAAACAATATGTTCTCTATCGGCGGCGAATTCAACGGCGCGGCGGCATACACCTCCTCGGCTTCGTTGAAAAACGTAATCGTATACGACTTCGCAATGGATAACACGGCGGCGGTTGCGTATACGAATAACGGAAAACTCACCGCAGCCGATCTTTCTGGCGTAACCGCTATTACCGCGGCAACGGCGAAATTCGAAGGCGACGCGACGAAAGTGGCGCTCAACGGCGCGATGAGCGTCGAAAAAATGTTCGAATCGCTCAACGCGGCCACGGCGGACCTCACTCTTTCGGACGGCGGTAAGGCTTCCGCGAACGTCGTATGGCAGAAAGTGGAAAAAGTCGGCGAAAAATATTACGCCGTAGGCACGATCGATACCAAAAAGCTCGGCTACGCAAACCTCGTAAACGAAGTGCGTTACGAACTTTCCGTGGCTTCCGTAAAGGAAATCGGCGCGCCCGTGTTCGCCGATAACGCGATTACGACGGGCGAACTGAAAGACAGCATGACCGAGGCGGAAATGCTTGCGCTCATCAACACCGCCACCGTAACCGTTACGCTTGACGACGATTCCACGCAGGACGTAACCGTAACTTTCAATAAAATCGTTGCGGATATGGGCTCGTACACGGCGTACGGCGACGTTCTTCTGGAAGGCAAGAAAGTAGCCACGGCGGAAGTGAAACTCACCGTTACGCAAACCAACGAAGGGAAGATGAAAGAACTGACTCCCGTTGCGAAGTGGACGTTCGATTCCGAAGAAACCAAACTGAACGACGCCATGGGCAAATACACGCTGCAGTGCGGCGCGAAAGCGGACGGCGACAGAACCAACAACCCCACGGGCACGGGCAAAGTGGAAAACGGCATGCTGTACTTAAGCGGCGACGATATGCTCACGCTTCCCGAACTCAACGACGTAACCGAAAATATTTCCAACGGCTTCACGCTTAACTTTCAGGTGAAACAGGACGGCGACATTTCCGATCGTCCCAACAAAGGCGAATGGGCGGCTCCCGTGTCTTTCGGTTTCAACGACTGGAGCGCCAGCACCTATTGCAGATTCCTCGTTGCAACGTCGGGCGGCGGCGACATGCTCCGCTTCAACGCGCACGACATCACGAAGAACGATAAGGGCGAAAATCAGGCGTATTGGGGTCCCGAAGTGCTTACGCACATCGCGGATGCCATGCACAACGTAACGCTCAGCGTTCGTCCCGGCGAATTCGTTAAAATCTACGCGGACGGCGTACAGGTACAGTCGTTCTCCTGCCCCGCAGGCTGGAATCTCTCTCATCAGAACATGCAGTTCTCCATCGGCGCCGAATGCGTATGGGGCAACGGCTACGATTATTTCAAAGGCTGGGTGGATAACGTTACCGTCTATAACTTCGCGATGACCGAAGCGCAGTCCGCCGCGTACTGGCAGAAGGGCAAAGTAACGGTGCAGGATATGCAGGGCTCCATTATTTCTGCCATCGATTCCACGCCTCATTTCGAAACGGAAGGCGTGTATGTGGACGAAAAAGGACTCAACGATAAACTCACCGCCACGCAGTTCGTCAACCGCCTGAAGCCCGCTACGGTAAACGCGCTTCTCGACGACGGCGAAACCACCATTCCCGTAAGCGTTACCTGGAAGACGGTGAAGCTTGAATCGGACGGCAAATATTACGCGATCGGCGAAGTGGACGCCACCAACCTCGGCTATGCCACCACTCTGACGGGCGTTACCGAAGTAAGACAGGAAGTTACCGTAGAAAAGAAAGACAGAAAAATCGTCATCGACGAAACCATCGAAAACGGTACCGTTACCGCGGATAAAGCGGCGGCGAAACTGGGCGAAAGCGTCGTAATCACCGTACAGGCGAACGACGGCTACGAACTGAAAGAACTCACCGTAGGCGGCGAAGCCGTAACGGTGGACGAAAACGGCACGTACACCTTCACGATCAAGGGCAACAGCGACGTGGAAATTTCCGCAACATTCGCGGAAAAGGCGCAGGAAGTTAAAAAATCCGGCTGCAAATCGTCGGTAATCGCGTCCTCCGCAATGCTCGCGGCTGCGGGAATCGCGGTGTGCGCGGCACTTAAGAAGAAAAGAGGTTAAAGCATGAAAAATTTTATTAAAACTATCGTTACGGGCGCGGTAGCCTGCGGCGTCGTCCTTTCGGTCGGCGCCTGCAAGGCGAAGCCCGGCGGCGGTTCTGCAAACGAAGAATGGCATGAGGACAGCATCAAGAACATTACTTTGTTCTGCAACGACTGGGAACAGTTCAATAACGGCGCGGCGGTAAACAGTCCCGTGTATAAAAAACTGAAAGCCGTTACGAAGTGCGACATACAGGCGAAATCCACCGGTCTCGAAACGTATTACAGCACGCTCGATCTGATGAGAAACAAGGGCACCCTTACGGAAATGTTCATCGTGAACGGACCGAAAGATCCCAAGTTCTTCAACAATCTCATCCGCGACGACGAAATCATCGCCATTTCCGATTACGTCAACGAGTCCACGAAAGATAAGTATCCGTACCTGTACGAATATATGCAGCAGTACGATTACATGAAATCCAACCTCACGTACGCTAACGGAAAGAGCTGGTTCATCCCCGTGAAGTGGAGCAACGAAAAATCGTTGTACGTCCGCCGAGACTGGATTCAGAACCTCAACAAGAAAATCGACGATATTCTGGTTGCGGACGGCGTGGTGTCGGATAAGAGTCAGATCACCGAGCAGATGCGTAACGAGCATAAGTTCAACGAAGAGGGACCGCAGACGATTGCGGACTTCTACGAACTGGCGCGCGCGTTCACGCTGTACGATCCCGACGGCAACGGCAAAAACGATACGTACGGCTACGTTACCGAAAGCAACCGCGATATGGATTCGTGGCTGCACGTGGCGTACGGCACGGGCTGGAAGATGTGGATGAAAGATACGGCTACGGGCGAATATTCCAACAGCGCCACGTCCGATTCTTCCATGATGGCTACGGCGCTGCTTGCCAAAATGGTGAACGACGGCTACGTTTCCGAAGAAGTCGCCACCAAGAGCGTGGGCAACAAACAGGAAGATTTCGCCAACGGCAAAGCGGGTATGATGTACGCGCACAACTGGTATAACGTAATTTCCGCCACGATGATGAGCGCCACTTCCGGGCTCACCGTACAGGGCGCAAGGGAGAAAATTCTCATCAAAGATCCTCCCGCGGGCAAAAACGGCGAATACGGCGGACAGGGCGATATTCAGTACTACCGCGGCTGGTGCATCAGAAGCGGCATGAGCGTGGAACGCCGCGAAGCGTGCCTGAAGCTGATGGAATATCTGCACAGCCCCGAAGGGCTCGAACTTGTCAATTACGGCGTAATGGGCGAGCATTGGGAATGGAAGGACGACGAAGAAGGCGGCGAAAAGGTTTCGCTTTGCAAAGCCGATCCGCAGGGCTTTGTTCAGGCTTTGCGCTGGACGGATCCGGCGGCGTTCATCTCGTACCTTACCTACACGCCGCACGAAGCGGAAGCGCTGCTCACCAACGGAGATATTCTCACGGCGCGCGCCGAAGCCAGCGAAAAGTGCATGATCCTTTCCGATTATCCCGACGTTACCACCGAATCGATTATTCAGTATCAGACGGCAGCGTATTCCTATTTCGACGAAACCGTGCTGAAAATGATCGTGAAGAAAGGCAGCGATTCTCTCGCCGCCGGCTGGACGTACGACGCGAAAACGTGGAAAACGGACGGCATGACGAAACTCTACACCGTATCGCAGAAGATGCAGGACGAGTGGAATCAATTCAAAAACACGTACAACACCACTTATAAAGGCTCGCAGATGCAAAGCGAATACAACGATTTCATTAAGAGCGGAAAAGCGGTGAAAGTAACCAAAGACTGATTTTTTCCCCTGTCGGGGGAAAAGTAAACGGATTCGGCGGAGTTGCGGCAAAATATGCCCGATGGATTTTGTTGCGGCTCCGCCCTGTCGCTTTCCGGGCGATGATTATGGAGGAATTATGAAGAAAAAGACGTTACTTGCCGCCCTGTGCGCGGCGGCTCTCGCTTTCTCGTCGGCGGGCTGTTCCGAAAATCCCGATAACGGAGGAAATACCGGCATGCAGGCGAAAGGCACGATAGTCGCTACCGTGTACGACAACGCGGAAGTGAAAAAGATAGAAGAAACGGAGGCGGGCGACGCCGCTTCCTGGCAGGCACAGGTATTCACCGCGAACGGCGGAAACAACGATATGCCCACCACGGACGCGCTGATTAAAAGCCCGTGGCACACCCTGAAAATCAACGGGAAAACCGTTCCCGTGTACACGGCGCGCTGCGGCAAAGGCTCGCACTCTTACGCCTGGGTAGACGTGGTGGATAACACGCGCGATTTCGTGCTGGATACGCAGCTTACGTTATCGGAAAGCGCCGCGAAGTGCGTGGTGCTGCCGCTCAACAAAAACGTAGAGGCGAAAAAATCCGGCAATACGTATTCCGCGTTCATCACGCAGTACGGTTCGTATACGTTCACGTTTGCCGAAACCGAGGACGCCGAAGCCACCGATCCGAAGTTTGCGCCGATCACTCTGATGGTAACGCAGGAATCCCCGTTGAAAACGCCCGACGGCTACAACCGCGTCGATATCGAAGCGGGTTATCACGACGATTACGAACTGGAATTTTCCGAAGAAGAAACCGTGTACTATTTCAAAAAAGGTCTGCACGAAATTTCTTCCGTCAAAGTTCCGTCCAACAGTATTCTCTATCTCGAACGCGGCGCGTATCTCAAAGTAACCGACCGCGGCAGCGACGGCGCCGGCTGGAACACGAACACCGCGCTGCATACCGAAAACACCGAAAACGTACAGATTCTCGGTCGCGGACTTCTGGATACGGGCGAAGTGCTCGGCGGCGACAATAAGCACAAACACGTCGTCAACGTCGGCTCGGCGGAAAACGTGCTTATCGAAGGACTTACGGTCATCAATTCCAACACCTGGACGATGTGTGCCTACAATTCCGATAACGTACGCTTTAATTCGAATCTGCTGCTTTCTTACAGAACGTATTCCGACGGGTTGATGTTCAGCGAATGCAGCAATTCTTCGGGCAGATACAATTTCGTGCGCACGGGCGACGACGCCATCGAATACAAGGGCACCGGCTGGCAGAACGGCAGCGCGCAGGGCACGGTAGGCAACAACAATATTTTCGAATACAACGATTGCTGGACGGACAAAGGTTCGGGCTACAGCCTCACGTGGGAATCGGAGTGCGACATGACGGACATGGTGTTCAGAAACAACAACGTCGGCTTCGCGCAGCCCACCTGGTCAAGCGGCAACAACGCGCTCGATTGCCGGCTGGGCACCAACGCAACGAAAACGTGGGAAAACATCACTTTCGAAAACATCGAAGTATACCGCTGCGTTTCGCCCAACGTAATGATCTGTCAGATAAACGGCAGAGGCGGCAATTTAAAGAACGTTCTGTTTAAAAACATCAAGGTGCATTCCACGGAAACGGGCGTGTACGCGTTTACGATGAACTTTTCGGCTGCGGGCGGCTCCATCGAAAACATCACGTTGCAGAATATCGATTTCTGCGGCAGAATACTTACTGCCGCCGATAAAGAAGATTCGTCCCTGTTCAGAAATCTGGCAGGCAAATATTTCGACGAACTTACCGTAAAATGAGGAAAGAATATGAATAGCGATATTCAGAACAAATCTGCCGCGGAAACGGAAAACGTTTCCGCCAAGGCAGAAACCGCGCAGGGCGGAAAAAAGAAAAAATTCAAGCGGCTGTTAAGCCGTATCGTGCTGAACAAGCAGATATATCTGATGCTTCTGCCCGTCGTGCTGTTTTACATAGTGTATTCGTACGTTCCCATGTACGGCATCACGCTCGCCTGGAAAGATTACCGTCCGAAGTACGGCATCGAGGGCAGTCCGTGGGTAGGCTGGGAAAACTTCCGCCGGTTGTTTTCCTTCCCCGATCTTCCGCGCGCCATCAGAAACACGCTGATTATCTCCGTGCTGAAGCTGTGCATCTGCTTCCCGCTGCCCATTCTCGTGGCGCTGCTTCTCAACGAAGTGCTCAATAAGTCCTACAAGAAAGCGGTGCAGACGATGATTTACCTGCCGAATTTCATTTCGTGGGTAGTGCTCGGCGGCATCATCAAAACGCTGCTTGCCAAAGACGACGGCGCCATCAACAATCTCATCGCCCTTTTCGGCGGCGAACGCGTCGCGTTCATGATTCGTCCGGAATTTTTCCGTACGATTCTCATCGTCGCGGAAATATGGAAGGGCACGGGCTGGGGCACGATTATCTATATCGCGGCGATCAGCGGCATCGACGCGTCGCTGTACGAAGCGGCGAAAATCGACGGCTGCAAGCGCGGTTCCATTATTCTGCGTATCACACTCCCCATGATTTTCCCCGTCATCACCGTCATGTTCATCATGCAGCTTTCCAACATCATGAACGCGGGCTTCGATTCGGTGTATAACCTGTATTGTCCCAACGTGTTCGATACGGCGGATATCATCGATACGTACGCGTACCGGCTGTTTATGGACGAACACGATTATCCTTTGTCGTCGGCGGTGGGTATCTTCAAAACGTCCGTTAACTTCGTGTTGCTTCTCGCAGGCAACTTCATCACGAAGAAGATTAACGGTTACAGCATGTTCTCTATCGATTGAGGTGGCGGTATGAATAAAGCGGATAATCCCAACTATACGATAAAAATCATCGACGGACAGGCGCAGTACGTCAGGAAGAACAAAATGACGGCGTTCGACTGGGTGAACTATACGCTCCTCGGCATCTTCGCCCTTGTGTGCGTTCTTCCCTGCGTATACGAACTGCTGTTGAGTTTCTCTTCCAAGAACGATTACCTGAACGCGAATCTCATCGTGTTCCCCAAACACTTCAATTTCGAAAACTACAAAGTTACGCTGTATCAGGATAAAATCTTTCAGGCGTTCGGCGTATCTCTCGTCGTTACGATCGGCAGCGTGATTTACAGCCTCGTACTCACGTCTCTCGGCGCGTACGCGTTTACGAAGAAAGACGTTCCGGGCTTGAAAATCATCTTCTTTTTCATCATCTGCACGATGTTCTTCGGCGGCGGACTGGTTCCGTTCTATCTCACCGTAAACAACACGGTGGGCACGGAAAACCTGTGGTCGCTCATCATTCCTTTCGGCATCAACACCTTCAATATGATCGTGCTCCGCAACTTTTTCAATCAGGTGCCGGAAAGCATCATCGATTCCTGCCGGCTGGACGGCGCAAGCGAATTCCGGATTCTTTTCTCGTTCGTGATTCCGCTTTCCAAAGCGGGCGTGGCAACCATTATGATGTACTACCTCGTCGCCAAGTGGGACGACTGGTACTGGCCCGCCATCTTCCTGCAGGAAAGAAGCGAACTCGCGCCTCTCGCCCTGAAAATCCGTCAGGGACTCAACAACGAACGCGGCGAAGGACAGGGCGGCGGCTGGGATCCTTCCAAAGTGTTCGAACAAGGCTCCAACGCCGCGATGATCGTCATCGGGCTCATTCCCATTCTGATTATCTATCCTTTGTTGCAGAAATATTTCACGAAGGGCGTGATGATCGGCGCTGTGAAAGGCTGATAACGTTATACGCGCACCAAAGTTCCGCGCGGCGGAACGTCCGACAATTCAGATTACTATGACTATAGACAAGAAATTTTATCAACTGGGCGATATCGCGGTGGCCTTCGTTACCGTAGACGGAGTAACCGAAACGGTGTTTATTCCGGAGGGCATGCAGGAAAAACTGAACGACGAAAAACTTGCCGGAATCTCGCCTCTCGGCTGGATGATTTCCCCGGAAGCGCAGGTACACGTCGCGCTTTCCGGCGACGGCATCGCCAACGATTTTTCGCCCGGCATCACGCTCCGCAACAGCGATACGGCTTTTTCGCTGAAATTCGGCGGCGTACGGCTTTCGGAAGAAAACGGCAGAAAAACTCTCACGGCAACGTTCCGGAACGAAAACGGACTGATTGCCCGTCAGGTATATTCCCTTTGCGGCGCGGGCTGCATCGAAACGTATACCGAGCTGGAAAACCGCGGGAACCCCGTTACCGTGGAGGCGCTTCCAAGCTTCAATATGGCGCGCCTTTCGCCTTTCGAACGGTTCGACGACCCGCGCGACATAGTGATTCACAGGCTGATCAGCAATTGGAGCGGCGAGGGAAAATTATATTCGGTTATGGCGGCGGATCTTGCGTTCGAAGCCTCGTGGTCGGGGCTCGGCGTGCGCACGCTGCGCATTTCGCAGACGGGCACGATGCCCGCCCGCGGCTATCTGCCGTTCATCTCGGTGGAAGATAAAAAGAACGGCGTTTGCTGGGCGGCGGAAATCGAAGCGCCCGCGTCGTGGACGCTCGAAGCCGTGTTCCGCAACAACGCGATTTCCGTGGGCGGCGGCAGAGGAGATTTCCTTTCCGCGCACTGGCGCAAAACGCTGCGGACGGGCGAAACCGAACGCACGGGCAAAGCGTGGCTCACGGTGGCGAAAGGCGGATTGGAAAAAGCCGCCGCGCGCCTCGTCAGGCATTTCGATAACCGCGTCGTCGGGGAAACCGAGCGCGATCTGCCCGTATTATATAACGAATACTGCTACACGTGGGGCAAACCGGAAGCGAAAACGCTGGGAAAAATGCTCCCGACGATCGCCTCGCTCGGCTGCAGATATTTCGTGGTGGACGACGGCTGGTTTTACAACGTCTACAACGAAAAACGCTACGTCATCGGCGACTGGAACGTCAACCGCGAATATTATCCGGACGGCTTGAAAGCGTTTGCCGATAAAGTCCGTTCCTACGGCATGATTCCCGGCATCTGGTACGAATTCGAATGCGTCAGCGAAAGCAGCGATTTATACAGGGAGCACCCCGAATGGCTGCTCACGTGCGACGGAAAAATCATCAATCACGGCGGCAAAACGTTCCTCGATTTCCGTAAAGAGGAAGTGAAAGAATACCTGCGCGAAAAAGTCATTAAAAACCTCGTCGATAACGGCATCGGCTATATGAAGGTGGATTATAACGGCAATACGGGCTTCGGCGCCGACGGCGCGGAATCGTACGGCGAAGCGATACGGCAGCATATCGACGGCGTGCTGGCGTTCTTCGAAGAAATCAGAAGAACCGTTCCTTCGCTGATTCTCGAAATCTGCTCGTCGGGCGGCATGCGGCACGAACCCCGCTTCCTGTCGCTGGGGGATATGTGCTCGTTTTCCGACGCGCACGAAAACGCGGGCGGCGTACCCATCGCCATGAATCTGCACCGCTTTATCCCTCCCGCAATGCTGCAGATCTGGGCGACGATCCGCGACGAATACAACGCGGACGACGTAAAATTCACCGTGGCGAAAGCCATGCTCGGCAGAATCTGTTTTTCGGGCAACCTCGGCAACAAACCGAAGGAAATCACGGATATCTTAAAAGAATCGGTGGCGTTCTACGAAAAACTCAAGCCGACAATCGCGCACGGCGAAACGCTGGAAATCAACGACGGCGGAATTTCAAGCTACCTTTTCGCGAAAGGCGCGCCGTATCTCGTCCGCCGTTCGGACGACGGCGTTTATAAAATCGTGTACGCGTTCGCCATCGAATCGGAAAATCATCATTTTGAAATAGATTGCGGAAATTATTCCGTCGCGGATGCGTTTAACGCGCCCGCCGATACGAAAATGAAGGGCGGTAAACTGACGTTCGTATCCGGCAAAGAAAAAAATTTCGGCTGTGTGATTCTTCTGAAGAAAAACGGCTGATTAAAGGGAAAAGGTATGATAACAAGAGAAAATCTCAGAATCCGCGATCCGTTCGTCCTCGTGCGCGATAACAGATATTATCTTCTCGGCACCACGGGCGAAGATCCGTGGGTGAAAGGCAGCAATCTCGTTTTGTACGAATCGCAGAATCTCGAAACATTCGCCGAAAAATGCGTGATGGTGCAGCCCCGGTATCTCGCGGGCTACACCAACGTATGGGCGCCCGAACTGCACGAGTACCGCGGGAAATTCTATCTGATTTTTTCCGTATTCCGCGAAGATAAGGGCAGAGGCAGCATTATTTTCGTGTCCGACGGTTTAAACGGCGATTTCAAACCGCTCACGGGCGAATATATCACGCCCGCGGGCTGGGGGTGTCTCGACGCCACGTTGTTCGTGTACCGCGGCGCGCCGTATCTGTGTTTTTCCAACGAATGGACGACGCCGATTACGGGCGACGGCGACGGCAGCCTGTTTATCGCTCGCCTGTCGGATGACCTGACGGCGCTTACGGAGCAGCCTAAAAAAATCGTCAGCGGCAGATACAGCGGCTTCGCCGTGCAAATCGGAGAAGAGGGCAAAACCACGGGCTACGTGGCGGAAGGACCGTACCTGTACGAAAAGGACGGCAATATTTCGCTGCTGTGGTCCACGTATACGAAAACGGGCTATTCCGTGTTTGAAAGCGTCAGCGAAAACGGCGTCCGCGGCGATTACGTCGCGAAGAGAAAAATTTTCGAAAAAGACGGCGGACATTGCATGCGTTTCACCGATTTGCAGGGGAAGGAGCACATCGTTTTGCATCAGCCGAACTTCGCGCCGATGGAAAGAATGAAAATCATCGACGAACCGTAAACGGCGTCGTCGGAAAAACAAAAAAAGAGGGGGGAAAATGAAAAAATCACTGAATTGTCTGCTTGCTTCCGTATTTCTCGGCGCGGCGTGCCTCGGTGCCGCGGCGCCTCTCGCTTCGTCCGCGTTTTCCGCGTCGGCGGATTCGTCGTCGTTCGTCAAAACCGAACCGGACGAAAGATACAAACTGTACGGCGCGCCGTCCGTGATTCTTCGCCTGAAAAACGAGGACGCCCTCGGCGAAATCGATCTTTCTTCCGACGAACGCCCCGCAAACGTTATTTTAACGCTGGACGACGGAATGAACGTGCTGTCCGCTTCCGGCGGCGTCATCGGCTCGTTCGACGACGTGTTCGCGCAGATTTATCTAGCCGCGATTCCCGTGGCGGAAATTAAAACGCAGAGCGTGGCGGAAGCCTTCGTTTCGGCATACGAAAGCAACAAAATCTCGGATATCGCCGTGCTTTCCGATAACGCCGACGTGCTTTCCTACGTGCGCGGCGCCCTGCCCGGCATCCGCGGCATTTACGATTGCTCTGCAAAACCGCTTACGGATAAAAAGGAAATCATAAAAACGTCCGGCGCCGCCATGGCAACCACGCTGATTCTTTCCTACGAACAGAGCGACCTCGAAACCGTAACGTATTTCCAGAGCCGCATGAAAACGGTATGGACGGAACTTCCCGACGACGCCGACGCGTTCGACGTGAAAAACGCCGTGGCTTCGGGCACGTACGGACTGATTAAAAACGATTGTTCCGCAATTTTCAAAGCGTACGCATCCTATAAAGGCGGCAGCCTGAACGAGGGCGGAAAGTATATTCAGCCGTCCGTGGCGAGATACTCTCTGAATATCGCGCACCGCGGTCTGCCCGTAACCAGAGCGGAAAACACCGTCGAAGGCTGCAAAGCCGCCGTGGAAAGCGGCGCCACGCACATCGAAATCGACGCGCAGCTTTCCAAGGACAATCAGATCGTCATCATGCACGACGCAAGCATCGCCCGCACAACCGATTACGAATCGGGCGCGCAGAACATTTCCGATATGACGCTGGAAGAAATACGGCGCTATAAAGTGTGCAAAACGATGAACGGCTACAAAACCGAGGCTTGCGAAATTCCCACGGCGGAAGATTTCTTCAAAGAATTCAAGGGCAAGCCGGTGGTGTTCGTGTTCGAAATCAAAAACGCCGCGCCCGCGCTGGTAACGGAGCTGCGCAAACTGATAGAAACCTACGATTTCTGGGATCAGATGACGGTAATTTCTTTCAGTTCGACGGTTCTGGAAACCATGCACGAAGTGCTTCCCGAAGTGCCCGTGGCTTCGCTTTCCGGCTTCGCGCAGAGAAGCTTCGAAGAGGACAGCGCGTTTTACAACGCCTATAACGCCGTTGCCGATATCACGCAGGGCAACCTCGGCGATTACACGTATTTCGAAAGCACGCTGAAAGACAGGGGCTACATGAGCTTCTGCTGGACGATCGGTTCGGCGCAGGATTGCATTTCCCTGTCGTCCGCAGGCGAATTCGGGCTGACGAATAACGTGGCGGACGCGTTCGGCGCATCCGTCTGCAAAATCGAAGGCAAGGCGGGGCAGAGCGCCGAAGCGGCGGAACTGAAAGCGGGCGGAAAAATCCGTCTGATCACCACCACATACGCAGGCGATACGGAGGAACAGGACGGCACGATTTTCGCCGTGAAAAAGTACGAAGATCACGCCGAAGTCATCGCCGCATACGAAGAAGTGGAACGGGTTACGTATACGCGCGCTTTCCGCGTGGACTATCCGAAGCAGGAAGAGAAAAAAGGCGGTTGCAAATCTTCCGTGGGCGGCGGCATTTTCGCCGCACTCGTTTCGGCGGCGGCAATCGCGATTGCGGAAAAGAGAAAGAACGCGTAATTTCCGGCAAATCCGGTAAAACATAAAAACGCCCTGACGGCGGAACGGAATTTTTCCGTTCCGCCTTGTTTTACAAAAAAACGGACGGGAAACGCGGCGGCGCTTTTCGCGGCGGAAAAATTTCGCGGCTGTATTTAAAAGCTATTGACATTCGCACGGAAAAGTCGTATAATGATAAACGCGTTCTCCCCGCAAGGCGGGAGAACGGACGGGAGCAGTGAAAAAATATGTCGGCTGAAAACGAAAAAAACGCCGTCGGCGAACAAAACAGGACGGACGGCGACAAATCGTCGGGCGCAAAACAGTTCCGCCCGGACGGTAAAAAAACGAAGGGTATTTTTCTGGACGCGGCTACGGTGCTGCTGGCGGCAATCATGTCCGCCCTCGGCTTTCACGTGTTCGTGTACCCCGCCGAATTTGCGCCTGCGGGCATGGACGGCGTCGCCACGATGCTGCAAAAAATCACGGGGCTCAACGCGGGCTGGTATATGCTTATGCTTAACGCGCCGTTGCTTATCGCCGCGCTGTTCGTGCTGAAAAAACGGTACGTCATCGGCACGCTGGCGTTCACCGTATTGAATTCGCTGTTTCTGATTATTCTCAGAAAAATCGGCTTTTATCAGTACCATACGGAAACGGACCGATTCCTTCCCGCCATTTTTTCGGGCATCATTCTGGGCGCCAGAATGGGCATGCTGCTTCGCATCGGCATGTCTACGGGCGGAGTGGATATCGTGGCGTGCATGGTGCAGAAAAACCGCCCGTATTTAAACGTGGAAAGGGTAATCGCCGTCATTTCGTATTCCATCATCTTCATTTCCTACGCGGTGTACCGCCGGCTGGACAGTATTCTGCTTTCGGTGGTGCAGATGTTCGTGTACGAACGCGTGGCGGCGACGTTCATGAAAGATTCGCGCAACGCGGTGGAATTTAAAATCGTAACCAAACACCCCGAAGAAATCCGCGGCGAAATTCTGTACAATTTAAAACACGGCGCCACGGTGGTGGAAAGCAAGGGCATGTTTACGGAAAGCGACAGCGCGGTGATTTTTTCCGTGGTGAACCTGCGGCAGATTCCCGAATTCTTAAACATACTCAAAAAATATCCGGATACGTTCGTATACTACACCGAAGTGGCGGGGGTATCGGGCAACTTCCGTCGCCGACAGGACGAAGAGGCGAAATAAATCGAATCAACCGCCCGTCCGCGCGTCGGAAACGGGCTTATACTGCAGGAGAAAATAAAAAATGTCGATGGAAAAACGCGCAGGCAAAGCAAAATTTGCCGATTACGCCGTCATTGCGGCAATGGCTGTTTTAATGGCGCTCAATTACGATTTGTTCGTGGTGCAGAATAAATTCGCGCCGTCCGGCTTGAACGGCGTGGCTACGATGATCGATTATCTTACGGGCGGAAGAATGAACCTCGCCTATATGTCGCTGATTATCAATCTGCCCCTTTGCGTGCTGGCATACTTTTTCGTGGAAAAAGATTTCGCGCTGAAAACGGGCGCGTACTGCATCATTTATTCGGGCGTATATCTTCTGCTCAGCAAAACCAACGCGCTCGGCAGTTTCCGTTACGATGCCAAGGGCGCCGATACCATCTATCCCGTGCTCATTTCGGGCGTCATCAGCGGCTTTGCGTACGGAATGGCGTTCCGTCGCAACGGCTCCACGGGCGGAACCGACGTCATTTCGAAATTCGTCAATAAAAAGGTTCCTAATCTGAATTTCGTTTGGGTGCTGTTCGCGCTGAACGCCGTCGTGGCGATTTCTTCGTATTTCGTATATACCGATGTCAATCCGGAAACGGGCGCCGTAATCCGCAATTACAAACCCGTGTGCATGTGCGTTCTGTACAGCTTCATCTCGTCGTTTATGGCAAACCGCAGTCTGCAGGGCGTGAAGTCGGCGTATAAATTTATGATTATCACGCGGCACGCGGAAGAAATCGATAAGGAAATCGTGGAGAAACTCAAACACAGCGCCACAAAGATGATCGGCACGGGCGTGTACAGCAACACGGAACGCGACGTCATCATCTGCGTTGTCAGCCGGCATCAGATCGTGGATTTTGAAAATATCATCAGAAAGTATCCGGATACGTTCGCTTTTGTGGAAACGGTGAACGAAACCATCGGCAATTTCAAAAAAGTGAAGCGCCGCTCCGACGATACGTTCTATTACGTAGACGAAAATTAAAAATATTTAAGGCTGCTTACGCCTCTTTCAGTTTTACGCATTCGCCCGTGGCGGTGCTCTGAAAAATTACAAAGCAGCCCTTCGCGCCGATAAACGGCGAAAGAGGAACAAACGCGCACGTCTCCGCAATATCTTCGGGCGGGTCGTCTTTGTCCGCCGCAGGGAAGGCATAGCAGATATAAAGCGGCGCCGCTTCTTCGTAAATCACGCCCACAAGGTATTCCGCCTTGTCGGGCTCTTTTATTCTCACCCATTCCGAACAGGGGAACGCCTCTTTCAATGTATCGTCTTTCTCGTGCGTTTTAAACAGCTCGTCAATCTCGTCTTTTACCGAGCGGTAGTATTCGTCGCCGTTTTCGTTAAGCGGCTTGCGTACGTTTTCAGCATTTTCATCTGTTGCAGCCGTTTGCCCCGCCTTCCCGCTTTCTGCCGCATTCTCAGCTGCAGCGCGCGCATTTTCATCACGTTTAAAAGTCGTTCCGCGTTCATCGTGTTCCTCCGTTTTAAAATAATCGCTTTCCGCAATGCTTTCGTCGTTGTAGCCGCTTTTATCGCCTTGTTCGTCGTCTTGTTCGTCGTATTCTTCCGCGCGTGCGCTCGCGTCCGCCGCGGCAATGCGGAAGTCGCCTTTTTCTTTCTCTCCCGCGGCGGAAATCAATCGGTCGAAATCGTATTCGCGGTTGCCGCTCACGCCGTACGCAAGCGGCGTAACGCCGTTTTTCACAAGACAGATCACCGCGCAGAACCCTTCGGAAATATCCAGCTCCGATAGTAAATTGAACAGACTTTTTCCGCGTAGCGGCAGCAGTTCCGTGCGCTCTTTCGCGTCGGCGATCAGGGCGTAATATTCGCCCGCGGCAAGGGGCGCAAACCCGATGACGGAAACTTCCACGGAAAGATTTTTGCCGTACTGTTCCGCTTTCACCACGCCGCCCGCCTGTTTGCCGTCGCCCGAGAAACCGGGACGGATTTGCCGCAAAACGCACATTTTTTTGATAAAATTCATATTGTTTCACCCTCTTTTTTCTTGTATTTTACTATAATTTCGGCGTAAAAACGTGCAAAATAAGCTCGAAAAACGCGTTTTTTCGGCGAAAATCACGCAAAAAACAGCCCGGAATACACATAAAATCACTGTAAAACAGCCAAAAAAACGCGGCAGAATGTAATATTTTTGTAAACTTTTTCCGCTGCGGAAAAATATTGCGCTTTTCGCCTTGACAAAATCGCGCGCGTTTTGTATAATCAATGTATAGAATGTGTAAATAAATTCTGTAAAGGAAATTTGTATGCAGGAAGATTTGCAGAAAGCGTTGATAAAATACAATAAAAAAACGTGGTGCAAAAGCGCGCTGCTCGGATTTTTCGTGGGGCTTGCCGTCATCGTTCCCGGCATCAGCGGTTCTACGGTGGCGATTATTTTCAAATTGTACGACGCGTTTTTATACGCCGTTTCCAATCTGTTCAGGCAGTTTAAACGTTGCTTCTTCTTTTTGCTGCCCATTGCCATCGGCATCGTCATCGGGCTCGCCGTGGGATTTTTCACCGTGCAGAAGACGCTGGAATACATACCGTTCGCCATAGTGGGCGGGTTTGCGGGGCTGATGTGCGGCGCGTTCCCCGCCGTGAAAGACGAACTGAAAGGCGCAAAGCGCACGGGCGGGCGCGTGGCGTTGTTTATTGCCGGCGTGTGTATTCCCGTGGCGGTGGCGATTTGTTCCGTAGCGTTTTCGGGCGGCGCGGGAAAAGATTTTTCCGTGTGGTGGCGCATCGTTTTGTGTTTGCCCGTGGGCGCGGTAGTGGGGCTTACGCAGGTGGTGCCGGGGCTTTCGGCAAGCGCGATTTTAATGAGCATCGGGTATTTCACGCCGCTGGTGGAAAGCGTGCACGTTACCTACTGGAAAGAAAATCCGATGATATTCTTAACGTATGCGGCGCTGGGCATCGGGTTTTTAATCGGCATTTTCTTTTCTTCCGGCGCGCTGACGCGGGCGTTTCAGAAGGCGCGGCATACGGCGTATTCCATGATCGTGGGGCTTTCGCTCGGATCGATTATCGCCATGTTCTGCAACGTGGAAATTTTTGCCGTATATAAAGAGTGGGCTGCAAACGGAATCGCATGGAAAGATTTGTGGCTGGGCGTGACGCTGTTTGTTGCAGGCGCCGCCATATCGTATCTGCTGGTGCGTTACCAGCGCAGAAAAGACGCGGAAGCGGACGCGGCGAAAGCCGCCGAAGCTGCGGAAATATCGGATAAAGGAGAAACGGACAATGAACAACAATCATGAAAAATTCAAAAAGGCTATGAAAACGACGGGGTTGATTCTGCTTGCCGTCGGCATCGTATTCATCGTTATCGGCGTAGCGGATTTCGCGCAGGCGTTTAAAGGCGAGAACGGACCGGAAAAATTCTGGACGTTTTTCGTGGGATTCCCGCTGTTTGCTATCGGCGCGATGTTTACGATGATCGGCTTCCATCGCGAAATCGTGAAGTATATGAAAGACGAAACGATGCCCGTTACGAAAGAGGCGGCGCAGGAATTGAAAGCCGCTCTGACGGAAGAGGACGGCGCGAAAAAAACGGACGGCGGCGCGGAAAACGCGGCGAACGGACAGAACGGACAGGGCACGAAATAAAAAATACGCAAAAAAACAGGAAAGGCTTCCCCGAAAAAGGGAAGCCTTTTGAAATGATTTTTAAATTCGGAATAAAAGATAACGCCCTCCGACTTGCGCCGAAGGACGTTACCTTATGATAAGGGGGAAAATGATGAGTAATTTCATGTAAACCGCCGAGGCTTTCGTTCGGTTCGTCGCCGTTTCACTTGCTCTCGCTGTTTACAGGTATATTCTACAACATAAATAAAAAAAAGTAAAATATTTTTTCGAAGTTTTTTAAAAAAGTTTTTTCGTGGTTGATAGTACAAAAAAATGAAAAAAAATAACATTTTCACACGAATAAAGTCGAAGATTGCCGAAAGCGCCTTAAAAATGAAAATAATTCACGCTTTTCACGGCGAATACGCATTTTGGCGGTATTTTTGCGACGCGGATTTTTCGGGCGGCGTTTTTGCGTGAAACAACAAAAAATATGCGCCTTACCGATTTTCTTTGCAAAAAATCGGGTATAAAGATTGATAAATCGAAAAAAATATGATATGATATAAATACCAAAGTAAAACGGGAGCGGGACGCTCCGGGAGAAAAAACAAAATGATGTATTATATTTTTCTGGGCTTGCTGCTGCTTTGCGCGTTGTTCGCGGGCTGGGCGAGCATGAGAGTGAATTCTACTTACAGCGCTTTCAGAAGCGTGGAAGCGAGTTCGAAGATGACGGGATACGATACGGCGGTGCGGCTGCTCCGCGCGAACGGCGTAGACGATATTACCGTGGAAAAGGTGAAAGGCAATTTAACCGACCATTACAATCCTTCGAAAAAACTGGTGAATTTATCGGAGAGCACGTACGGCGATAATTCGGTGGCTTCGGTAGCCGTAGCCGCGCACGAAATCGGGCACGTGATGCAAAAAAAGAGCGGGTACGCGCCGTATAAAATCCGCACGGCGCTTGTGCCGCTGGCAAACATCGGATCGTTCCTTGCCATGCCGCTGGTGATTCTGGGCATTATTCTGGAATTTCTGGTGGTTTCCGTTGCGCCGGGCGTAGGCTTCAACATAGCGATTGTCGGCGTGGTGGCATACGGGCTTTCCACGTTGTTTACGCTGGTAACGCTGCCCGTGGAGCTGGACGCTTCGCGGCGGGCGAAAGCGATGCTTGTGGAAGAGGGGATTATCGACGAAGAGGAATTGTACGGCGCTTCGAAAGTTTTAAAAGCGGCGGCGATGACGTACGTTGCGGCGCTGGCTACGTCGCTGGTGTATTTTCTGCGGTTTTTATGGTACGTGCTGCTGGTGTTCGGCGGCGGCAAAAAGAAGAAATAATCGAAAAATAAGAATAAATCGAAAAAGGCTGTATATCTATCTTTTGGGGATGGATATACAGCCTTGTTTTATATAAGCGGACAAGTTTTTGATGATGAATGACCTCTATCGTCGGCTGCGCCGACACTTTCCCCAAAGGGGAAAGCAAGGAAAGCGGAGAGGTTAATTGTTTTGGCTTCGCGACACTTTCCCCGCTTCCGTAGGTTTTTTCGCGCTTTTCTCTTTCAGTCGAAAAAGCGAAAAAGGGGAAAGCAAGGGGTATATCAAAGGCAAAAACTAAAAATACAAACGATAAGCGACAGTCCGTTACGAAACAGGCGAAGCCTGCCCAAAGGGGAAAGCAGGAAGGCAGAGAGGTTATTCGTTTTCTTCGTCGAATTTCTTTTTATCGAAAACCGCACGTTCTTTGTACACGAGAATCGGCACAAGGGACGCGCTCTGTAACTTTTCATACACGGCACGGCTGATTTGTTCCCGATTTTCGCATAAATTGCCGGAATCGGACGTGTATTCGAACTTCAGGTTGTATATCGTATACCGGGAAACGCTTCCGTTATGATTTTCGGTAACTTCCGTTTCGGATAAATCGAGGATTCTGCCGCTTTCCGGGCGACCTTTCCTTGTTACTTCGAACGATTTTTTGCCGTCGATAATCATTTTAACGCCGTTGCAGATAAATCCGATTGCCGCAACAATCATAATGCCGCCGATCAGGCACATGAACAGGCTGCCGGACGTATCGTCCGGATCGTCGGAGCCGACGCCCGAAACGATGACTTTGACTGCGATAAACACGGCAATCAACGCGACGACGATTCTGACGACGCCGCCGATGACGGTTCCGCGTTCGAATTTTTTCTTTTCCATATATTCACCTCTTTGAAAATCGTAAAACGGAATCAATCGTTAAGACGCACACGATTTCGGGTATATTATAACATAAAAATGCGGATAATTCAAACGTTATAAGCTGCGCGCGGGAAATTTTATGACGGATTTCCGTCCGTCGTTTTTCCTCCTCGGCGGCGGAAAGAGAAAAACTTGTCGGAAAAGCGCGAATATATGAGAAAAAAAGAAAATATGTTCCGGAAAATGCGGGTTCGGCGTAAATTTTTGCGCCGCGCCCGTTCTTTTTTTATTCCCGCGCTCATAAAATAGCATACGAGCCACGGAAAAACGATGGTGGCAATACCGCGAAAAACACGTCTGATGGCTTCAAAAGGAGGTTGATGGTATGAACGAAGAAATCGAGTACGCCGAAATGCTGGAAATTCCCGTTTCCACCGTGTCCGTTACGGAAAAGCGCAGAAAATTCCGCAAAAACAAGGGCGATCTCAAAGAAAAACTCATCTCTAAGGTGAACGACAGGGCGGCGGGCGCGACCGCGCCGCAGGAGGGCGCCGAAGCTTATAAAGAGGCGTATAAAAACGCGGACGCCGCTTATCCCGCGTATTCTTCCGATTTTTCGGGCGCGGCGGAAAGCGTTGCCGCGGAAACGGCGGCAGGCGCGGCAAGCGCTTCGTTTGCGGCGGAAGGCGCCGCCGAGCCGTACTATTCCGCGTTTTCTACGGTAACCATCGGCAACGACGCGCGCGGCGAAAATACGGAAAACGGCGCGTACGAAGCGGGCGCGCGTAAAAAAGGCGGGTTTGCGGGCAGATTCGTCGCGTTTGAATTTGCCGCGGCGTGCGTGCTGTGCGCCACGATTTTCATGACGAACGTGTTTTTGCCGAAAAGCGGCATGAACGTGTTTTTCCGCTCGCTCAATCAGCCGAAACAGGAAGCCCCCGCGGCGAAGAAATATTCTGATTTTACGCTTCGCAGCGTGGTGAACGATTTTGCGGAAGTGCCGCTTACCGTTTCCGAAACGGGCGTGCTTACTTTTAAAGGCAAGTGCTGCGTATACCCTGCGGTGGACGGTACGATTTCCGCCGTTACGCAGAACGAAAACGGCACGTACGACGTGAAAATTTCGCATACGGACGACTTTTACGGCATTATCAGCGGGCTGGACACGGTGTATTACGAGACGGGCGCGATGGTATACGCGAATATTCCCGTAGGCTATACGTGCGGCGAAAACGACATGCAGGTTACCATGTATGCGGACGGAGAGATGCTGACGGGCTTTGCCGTGGACGAAGAAAACTGTCTGGTATGGGCGGAAAAGTAAAACGAACGCGCCGGCAAAAACAACGCAGGCGGCAGGAGGGGGGAGCGTTCCGCGTTCACCCTCTTTTTTTGCTGGCGGGCGCGTACGCGTGTTTCAACCGCTCGTTGCCGCTGTACCTCGGCGCGGTGCTGGTGGCGCTGGAACACGAATGCGCGCATTCTCTGGCGGCGGCGAAGCTGGGCTTTTGTTTAAACCGCGTGGTGCTGATGCCGTACGGCGCCGTGATTACGGGGAATCTGGACGGCATTTCGTTTAAAGACGAAATCCGCGTGGCTGCCGCAGGACCGCTGTGCAATTTATGCACGGCGCTGTTTTTCGCGGCGCTGTGGTGGTTGTTTCCGGATACGTACGCGTATACCGATACGGCGTTTTATCTTTCGCTGTTTATCGGCGCGGGCAATCTGCTGCCTTTTTATCCGCTGGACGGCGGGCGCGTTTTAAAATGCGCTCTGGCGATGAAAACGGGCGGAAAAGCGGCGGAAAAAATCTGCAGGACGATCAGCGCGGTTGTCGCGGCGTTGCTCTTAATCGCGGCGACGGCGCTTGCCGTTTCGGGCGGCGGCGCGCTTTCTTTGTTTTTCTCGGCGGCGTTTCTTTTCTTCGGCGCGTTTTCTTCGGGCGGGAAGTACGAAAAAATCCGCCCCGATTACGCGGCGGCGTTTGCGCGCGGCATAGAGGTGAAACGGGCGGCGGCGGACGGGGCGATGACGCTGAAACGCGCGCTTGCCCTTTGCGAAAGCGGAAAGTATCTGGTTTTAGAAGTGTATGCGGGCGGCGAAAAGATCTTCGAGACGGAAGAAAAAGCACTTTACGGTGCCGTTTCGGGGGAAAATTTGTATAAAACGCTGTCCGAAATATTTATAAAAGCGGAAAAAAGCGAAAAAAGGAGCTTTTATAGCCGCGAAAACGCAAAAAACGCGTGAAATGCGGGCGGAAAACGTTGCCAAAAAACGCGAAGCGTGGTATACTTGTAAATGGTGCAAAATTCCCTTGTGAGCCTACCGCAAAAAGCAAAGCAGGTCGTATTATTTTTTTTGAGCGCGGGCAAAGGATGACGACGAATGAAGAAAGAATGGTTTTTCGACAGATACTGCAAACATCTTATGGCGGCGCTTCTGGAGGACGGCGAGTTGACGGAATTCGCCGCCGAGACGGAAAAAAACGGCGATCTGGTGGGCAACGTGTACAAGGGCAGAGTTACCAACGTGCTTTCGGGCATGCAGGCGGCGTTTGTTGCCTGCGGGCTGGAAAGAAATTGCTATTTATCCACCGACGAGGCGTTCACCGATTATTCGAAATACGACGGTTCGCCCGTAAAACAGAGTTCTCTGAAGCTGAAAGAGGGCGACGAAGTGGTGGTGCAGGTAACGAAGCCGCCGCGCGGAAACAAGGGCGCGAAAGTTACCACCAAGCTCTCGTTTGTGGGAAAAAGGCTCATCTATCTGCCGAATACCGATTTTCTGGGCATATCGCGGAAAATCACGCACGAAGAAACGCGTGCCGTGCTTTTAAAAATCGCGGAAAAAATGCGCAAAAGCGCCGACGAGGGATTCATCGTGCGCACGCAGGCGCCGTACGCTTCGAAAAAAGCGCTGGAAAAAGAAGCGGAGTATCTGAAAGGTTTGTACAAAGAGACGCTTGACAAGGCGAAAAACGCCAAAGTGGGCGAGCTTTTGTACCGCGACAGCGATTTGCCCGTGCGCGTCATGCGCGACAGCATCGGCGACGACGTGGCGCAGATGACGGTGGGCGACAGGGCGCTGTACGAAAAACTGGTGCGGCTGGCAAAGCTCCGCGGGGATTTGTCGCCGAAAAAAATCGTGTATTGCGACGGGGAGAAAGCCATGTTCCGCCGCTTCGGCATCGATAAGCTGATGTACGAAGCCGTGAAGCCCAACGTTACCGTAAAAGGCGGGGGGTATCTGGTGATTCAGCAGACGGAAGCGATGACGGTGGTGGACGTGAATACGGGCAGCTACGTGGGCGATACTTCGCTGGAAGAAACGGCGTTTGCGGTGAATCTGGCGGCGGCGAAAGAAGTGGCGCGGCAGGTGCGGCTGAGAAACGTGGGCGGCATCGTGGTGGTGGACTTCATCGATATGGACGAGCCCGCGCACAAACAGGCGGTTACGGACGCGCTGACCGCCGCGCTCTCCCGCGATAAGGCGAAATGCCGCGTGTTGCCGATGAGCGAACTGTGTCTTTCGGAATTTACGCGGAAGCGGCTGGGCAGCGAGGTGCAGTCTTACTTTTTCAAGCCGTGCGAGCACTGCGATTCGCGCGGGTTTATTCAGGCGGACGTGTTTGTGGTATCGCGGCTGCGGGCGGACATCATGGATTTGTTCGCGGGCGGCTACAAAGCCGTGGTGGCGGAACTCAACGAACAGCTGATGAAAAAAATTCTGCGCGAAGGCTGGCTGACGGAAGAAGTGAACGGCGACTGGCACGATAAGCGCGTGTATCTGATTCCGCATAAGACGTACGCGGACGGGCAGTTTACGGTGCGCGGCGATAATTCGGGCGTGCTCACCTTGCCCGATAAGGCGCAGATTCTGTATTAAATGAGGCAAAAAAGGGCATAATCGCGGTAAAAATCATCGAAGAAAGGAAGAACGAAAACTATGAGAAAAACGAAAATCGTATGTACGATAGGTCCTGCGTGCGACAGCGAGGAAACGCTGGAACGCATGTGTCTTGCGGGCATGAACGTGGCGAGACTGAATTTTTCGCACGGCACGCACGAGGACTACGAAAAGAAAATTCAAAAAATAAAAAACGTGCGCGAAAAACTGCGCTATCCGCTGGCGATTATGCTGGATACCAAAGGTCCCGAATATCGCATACGCACGTTCAAGGGCGGGAAAATCACGCTGAACGAAGGCGACGAGTTTACGTTTACGGCAAAGCAGATCGAGGGAGACAACACCCGCGTGGCGGTTTCTTACCCCGACCTTGCGAAAGAACTGAACGCGGGCGACAAGGTGCTTTTAAACAACGGGCTGATGATTTTCACCGTTACGAAAATCGACGGCGACGACGTTGTCTGCCGCGTGGATGCGGGCGGCGTGCTTTCGGACAGAAAGAGCATGAGCTTCCCCGGCAAGGTGCTCAGTCAGGTGTATTTAAGCGAGCAGGATAAAAGCGATATTCTGTTCGGCGTTCGGCACGGCGTGGATTATATCGCGTGTTCGTTTGTATCGCGCAAGCAGGATCTGACCGACGTGAAGAATTATCTGAAAGAAATCGGCGGCGAGAGGATAGACCTGATTGCGAAAATAGAAAACCGCGCGGGCGTGGACAACATCGAAGAGATCTGTTCGGAATGCGAAGGCATTATGATCGGGCGGGGCGACATGGGCGTGGAAATTCCGTACGAGGAACTGCCCGCCATTCAGAAAGTGCTGATTACCAAGTGCCGGCTGCTCGGAAAACGCGTGATTACCGCTACGGAAATGCTGGAATCGATGATTACGAATCCCCGCCCCACGCGCGCGGAGATTTCGGACGTAGCGAACGCCGTATACGACGGCACTTCGGCTACGATGCTTTCGGGCGAATCGGCGGCGGGAAAATATCCCGTGCAGGCGGTGGCGGCGATGGCGAAAATCGCGGAATACACGGAACGGGAAATCGATTACGTCAGCCGTTTCGAACGTTCGGATTTCCGCATCAAAAACACGGTGGACGCCATTTCCCACGCTACGTGCGGCATGGCGAACGACGTGCACGCGAAAGCGATTGTGGTGAACACGCTTTCCGGCAAAACGGCGCGCATGGTATCGCGGTTCCGCCCCGCGGCGGACATCGTGGGATTTACCACTTCGGAAAAAACGTGGCGGAAACTGGCGCTTTCCTGGGGCGTTACGCCGCAGCTTTCGCCCGTGTACGACGGAATCACTTCCATGTTTACCGCAACGGCGCAGGAAACGAAGAAGCTGCTGGGGCTGAAAACGGGAGATAAAATCGTTCTGACGGGCGGACTGACGGACGGCACTTCCGGCAATACCGATCTGGTGAAAATTCAGACGATGTAAATTTTTCCGGAATATCCGGAAAATCGGAAACGTGCCTTTTCTCTCGTCTTTACCGCCGCCGGCGCATCTTTTTTCCGAAGGCGGGCTTGCGGCATAAAAAATTCCGGCAGGCAGGGGGAGGCGCGGAAATCTGTTTTTTTAAAAAATCTTCCGTGCCCGCCGTTTGCCCTTGACAAGCGCCGGAAAACGTGCTATAATAGGCTTGTCTTTGGGGCGAGGCGAAATTCCTCACCGGCAGTGATAGTCTGCGACAATCGATTTTTAACGAGCCGCTGCGCGCGAGGTAAAAAGAGATTCTGAATCGGTGTGATTCCGATACCGACGGTATAGTCCGGATAGGAAAAGATAGTTTTATATTTTTTGTATTTTTTCGCTGCCAAGGGCGTATCTTTCGGCAGCGATTTTTTTATTTCGGGAGGTTTTTGTACCATGAGCAAAACAGAAGAAAAGCAAATGAAACAGCCGTTTTTTACGGCTTCCAGAATGGCGGCGATAGCGATATTCGCGGCGATTTCGGGCGTTTTGTACGCCGTATCCTTTTCAATGCCCGTGGCGTTTGCGCCGTGGCTGGAATTCAATTTTTCGGACGTGCCCGTGTTAATCGGTTCGTTTGCGCTGGGCGCGCCGTCCGGGGCGATTATCGTGGTGCTGCGCACGCTGATTAAGATGCTGATTAAACCCACCACCTCGGCGTTTGTGGGCGAGGCGGCGGATATTTTATGCGGGCTGGCGCTGGCGGTGCCCGCGGGGCTTTTCTATGCAAAAAAGAAAACGAAAGGCGGCGCGGCGCTGGCGTGCCTGATCGGCGGGCTGTGTTCGGTGGCGATGGGGGCGATAGCCAATCGCTTTATGATTATCCCCTGGTATGCGAAGCAGATGGGCATGAATACGCTTGTGAACATGCTGCTGAATTTGTACCCCGCGTGCACGGAAGAAACGTTTTACAGGTTTTATCTGTGGCTTTCGGTGGCGCCGTTCAACGCGCTGCGCTGCCTGATCGATTCGCTGGTAACGTTTTCGGTGTATAAAAACGTATCGGCGCTTCTGAAAAAAGCGGACGAAAAATACGGAAAGAAAAAGCCGCCGGAAAATACCGACGGCGAAATGGCGAAAAAAACCGCGGGCGCGGATACGAAAGCGGACGGGGATATCAGCGGAGATCAATCCAGAAACGTTTGACGAATACGTTTTCTTCTTCGTCGAACAATTTATTTTCGAAAACGCCGCCGTTTTTTAAAATCACTTTTTCCGAAGCGACGTTATCCTCGTCGCACACAAGCAGAAGTTTTTCAAAACCGAGCTCTTTGGCGAGGACCGTTCCTTGTTTTAAAATTTCCGTGGCGCAGCCGCGGTTTCTGAAAGCGGGCGCCACCGCGTAGCCGACGTGTCCGCCGTAAGAAAAAAGATAAGGCGTCAAATCGAATTTCAAACTGAACACGCCCGCGAGCGTATCGCCGAGATAGCAAAGGTAAAAATTTTCGCGCACGTACCCCGCGGGCAGGTTTTTCCCCGCGCGGCGGTTTTGCATTTCTTCCAGCCACACGGGATAGTTATCGCCGTTTTTGCAGCCTATGCAATCTTCGCCCGCGGCTTTGAACGCGGCGTAAAACGCAAGCACGTCGCGCTCGTTTTTTTCTTCGGGAAAGACGAAACGTATCATATTTTTGCCTCTTTTTTGCGTGAAAACGCATGATTTATTGCGAAAATTATACCAAAAACAGGCGTTAAAAGCAAGCGGAACGCAGAAAAAAACCGCGATAAAAAGCAGAATCCGCAGGAAAAGGAAGAAAAAAACAACGGCGGAAACGAAAAACAGGCGTAAAAAAGCGAAAAATTCTTGCCAAATCGCCGCGCGGGTAGTATAATAAAGCTATGGCGAAATTTATCTCGGAAAGCGCGGAGCAGACGCGCGAATTTGCAAAAAACTACGCGGCGAAGCTCCGCGGCGGCGACGTGCTGCTGCTGGACGGCGAAATGGGCGCGGGCAAGACGGTGTTCGTGCAGGGGCTTGCCGCGGGACTGGGCATTTCGGAACAGCCCACGAGCCCGACGTACGCGTACATGAACGATTACGACGGCAGGCTGTTCCATTACGATTGCTACCGCATAGAAACGCCCGAACAGGCGGAGCGGCTGGGGCTTGCCGATTACTTCGATATGGGCGGTATCTGCGTGGTGGAGTGGTGGCAGAACATTGCCCCGCTGCTGCCCGGAAACTGCAAACGCGTTTCCATTAAAAAAATCGGCGAAAACGCCAGGGAGATAGAATTTTGAAAAATTATCTTGCGGCGGATACCGCTTCGAAATACTTATGCGCGGTGCTTTGCTACCGCGGCAAAAAATACGAATATTTCAAAGACGACTGCGCGATGCGCCATTCTTCCGAACTGATGCCCGCGGCGGACAAGCTGTTTAAAGAAGCGGGAGCGACTCCCGCGGAGATGGATTTTTTCGCGTGCTCGGTGGGGGCGGGTTCGTTTACGGGCATCCGCATCGGCATTGCGACGATGAAAGGGTTTGCGCTTGCCGCGGGGAAAAAGATTCTTCCCGTAACCACCTTCGGCTGCGCGGCATATAATGGGGAAGGAAAGAAAATCCTCTGCCTGTGCGACGCGCTGCACGCGCATTATTATGCCTGCGGCTATAACGAGGCGGGCGAAGAGACGTTGCCGCCTTCGTATATCCCGGAAGAGGAGCTGCGCGCGCTGGCGGCGCAGGGGTATGAACTGCGCGCGCTGGAAAACACGGATTTTCTGCCCGCGGACCTGCCCTGCGAACGAATCGATCCCGCAAAGGCGCTTGCCGCCGAAGCGGAGAAGCTGGCGGAAAACGAAGAGAACTTCAAAGAGCCCGCCGCGCTGTATATACGGAAATGTCAGGCGGAGATAGAAAAGGACGAACGCGCCGCGAAAAAGCTTGCGGACGGCGACGCCGGGGCGGAAAAATGAGCGGGATTACCTACAGGCGGCTGACGAAAAAAGACGTTGCCGCCGTGGAAAAACTGGAGCGGGAGTGCTTTTCCGATCCGTGGTCGGAAGCCATGCTTGCGGGGGCGTTCGGTTCGGAATTTTTCATCGGGTTCGGCGCGTTCGACGGGGAAACGCCCGTGGGGTACGCGCTTGCAACGGCGGTGTACGAGGACGCGGAGACGGACGACATCGCCGTGAAAGAAAGCTATCGGCGGCGCGGCATCGGCGGGGAGCTTCTGAAACTGGCGGAAAGCGAGGCGGAAAAACGCGGCGCGATACGCGCGTTTTTAGAAGTGCGCGTGGGAAACGCGGCGGCGATTGCCCTGTACGAAAGCAGAGGGTATAGAAAATTGCGCGTTCGCAGGAAATATTACCCGGACGGCGAGGACGCGTTTGTGATGAGCAAACGGCTGTTTCCGCCCGAAGAGGCGAAGCGGGCGGAGGCGAACGGGGAGGCGCTGTGAATTGAGAAAAGAGGACGTTTCTTTTATCCGCAAAGGCGAGGGGAAAGATCTGGTGTTTCTGCACGGGTATCTTTCCTCGAAAGAAGCGTTTTTGCCGTTTCTCGATTATTTTTCGGCGCGTTACCGCGTTACGGCGTTCGATTTTTGCGGGTTCGGGCAGAGCGCGCCGCTTCCGTCGCCGTTTTCGGTGAGCGATTACGCGGCGTGGACGGGCGAGGCGTTTCGTCTGCTGGGCATTGAAAAACCGTACTGTATCGCGCATTCGTTCGGATGCAGGGTGGCGGTGAAGATGCAATCGGTTGCGCCTTTCGGGAAAGAGATTTTCGACAAAACGATTTTTACGGGACCTGCGGGATTGTTGCCGCGGCGGACGTGGAAATACCGGCTGAAAGTGAAGGCGTACAGGGCGGTGAAAAAATGGTTTCCCGCGTTGGCGGAGCGGAAGTTCGGAAGCGAGGAATACCGAAGTCTTTCGCCCGTGATGAAAGAGAGTTATAAAAAGATAGTGAACGAAGATCTGCGCGGGGATATCGCGAAGTTTTCGCCGCGGGCGCTGGTGATCGAAGGGACGGAAGATACCGTTACTACGGCGGCGGAAGCGGAGGAGTACGCGGCGATTCTGCCGCGGGGCGGATTGAAATATATCAAGGGCGGGCATTTTGCCTTTGCCGAAAACGCGGCGGATTTTACGTTGGCTGCGGAGGAGTTTTTCGGATGAGTGAGCTTTTGGGCAGAATAGCGATAACGCTGTTATCTACGGCGCTGTATTTCGCGGCGGGCATACGTATGCTGGGCGCGATGCAGCAGTGCGGCTATAAAAACGCGCGATTCCGCGCCTGGCTGAAACGGCGGGATAATTTGTGGTATAACCGTTTGTGTCTGCTGTTTTTAATGCTGACGCTGACGTGCGCGCTGTTTTCGCTGTGTTTTTCGTTCCTCGGCGCGGGCATGGCAAAAACGATTTCTTTGGTGCCGTTTACGTTTTTTTTGTTGCTGTTCTGCCTGACGGAATCGAAATCGCCCTTGAAAGTGCCGTTCGTGTCCACGGGGCGCGCAAAGCGGCTGGCGGCGTTGCACGCGTTTGTGCTTGCCGTGGCGGTATATGCGATCGTCGCCGTGTTTTCGGCGCTGGAACAGGTGATTCCGGGCAGAATGTACCCGCTGTTTTCGCTGTTGCCCGTCTGCGCGGTGCCTTTGCTTCTGCCGCCGTTGTTCGAACTTTCCAACGCGGTTTCGTGCGCGTTCGAATTGCCGAGAAACGCAAGATACGTGCGGCGCGCTTCGGAAAAGCTGAAAAAGGCGAAAGAAAACGGCTGCATCGTGATAGGGATTACCGGAAGTTACGGAAAGACGTCCGTGAAAAACATGCTTGCCGCGATTCTCGGCGAAAAATACCGCGTGTGCGCTACGCCGGAATCGTATAATACGCCGCTCGGCATTGCAAAGACGCTGGAAAGCAAGGAATTTGACGGCGCGGAAGTGTTCATCGCGGAGATGGGTGCGGCGAAAACGGGGGATATTAAAGAACTTTGCGATTTATTCCCCGTGGATTACGGCGTGTTTACGGGGGTATGCAGGCAACATTCGGAAACGTTCGGCGGCGTGGAAGAGATTTTTGCGGAAAAGAAGATTTTAATCGACCGTGCGGAAAAGAAAGCGATTTGCGGGGCGGAAGTGTATGCGGATTTCGGCGACAAGCTTTCGGCGGAAGAGATGAAAAAATGTGTGTTCGTTCCCGCAGGGGCGGTGGCGGACGTGGGCGGATTTCCGCTGAAAACCTCGTTTAAGCTGAATTTGTGCGCGAACGGAACGGCGGCGGAACGGCGCGTGGAAATGTCCGTTCTCGGCAGAGGGGCGGCGGAAAACGCGGCGTTAGCGGCATATGCCGCTGCGGAGGCGGGCTTAAGCGCGGACGAAATTTTTAAGGGGCTGGCGCGGGTGAAGCCGGTGCCGCACAGGTTGCAGCTGCTGGAAGAAAACGGCGTGTACGTGCTGGACGACGGCTACAACGCCAGCGAAAAAAGCGCGGCGCAGGCGCTGGAAGTGCTTTCGGCGTTCGGCGGGCGCAAGTACGTGGTAACGCCCGGCATTGTGGAAACGGGGCTGGAAGATAAGGCGATCAATCGTCCGCTGGGGGCGAAACTGGCGGCGTTCGACGGCGTGTTTATTCATGCGGGCGCCGAGGCGGTGAAAGAGGGATACCTGACGGCGGGCGGCAAGGAGGAAAATCTGCGGATTTACCGCACGCGCGACGAGGTGATTCCGCTGCTGGGCGAGCTGCTTGCGGCGGGGGATGCGGTGCTGTTTTTGAACGACGTGCCCGCTATATATTAACGCATTTGCATAATGGCGCATCTTGCGGCTTCATCTGCGTGAGCCTTTGCTCATTTACGCTTAGTAAACTCGCTGCAGGCGTACTCGATAAAGCTCGCAACCTGCACCATTCTTCAAATGCTTCGAGCGCGCACCTGAAGAGCGGCAATTAGGCGGCAATCATCAAATCTACCATTCGAAATACCAAAGCGGAAAAATTTTCAAAACGCGGAGGTATTTTTTTATGGTTCGTAACGTGGCGGTGTTTTTCGGCGGAAAATCGGCGGAGCGGGAAATTTCGGTGCTGACGGGCGTGCTTGCTCTGAAAACGATTGACCCGGCGCTGTTCCGCGCGGTGCCCGTGTATATTCATTCCGACGGCGAATTTTATACTTCGCCCGAAATGTTCTCGCTGGACGTTTTCAAAGAACAGCCGCTGCCGTTACATACGTTTTCGAAATGCTTTTTTCAAAGCGGCGAATTGTTGATCGTTCCGCCGAAAAAGCATCGGGCGAAATCGCGCGTGAAAATTTCCGTCGCGCTGAATTGCTGCCACGGCGGCGCGGGTGAAAACGGCGGGATTGCCGCGCTGTGCGAGCTGTATAACATTCCTTCCGCTTCGCCTTCCGTGGCGGCGTGCGCTTTCAGCATGGATAAGGAACTGACGAAGCTGTTCCTCCGCGAAATCGGCGTGCCCGTGCTGCCGTATGCAGCGCTGGAACGGCAGGAGTACGTGCGGCGGGGCGAAGCGGCGTTTGACGAAGCGAAAAAACTGGGGTTTCCGCTGATCGTAAAACCGGCATGTTCCGGCTCTTCGATAGGCATTGCGACGGTTTATGAAGAATCGGCGCTGAAAAAGGCGGCGGAAGAGGCGTTTTTGTACGGGGAAAAGTTAATATTCGAACCGTATCTCGAAAACAAGGCGGACGTGAACTGCGCGGCGTACAGAAAGAAAGGCGAAATTATCGTGTCGCAGCCCGAAACGGCGTTCGGCGGCGGCGTGTACGGATTCAGAGAAAAATATCTGCAGGAAAAACAAAACGACGGGGGCAGAGTTGCGCCGGGCGGGGAACAGGCGCGGAAAATTCAGGCGTACACGCGGGAAATTTACCGCAGAGCGGAAACGCTCGGCGTGATGCGCGCGGACTTTCTAGTAAGCGATCGCGGCGTTTTTGCGGGGGAGATCAACGCCGTGCCCGGTTCTCTGGCGTATTATCTGTTCTGCGAGCGGCTGATCGACGGGCGGAAGTTTTTGACCGACCTTCTGAACGAGCCGTTTTTCGGAAATCGCAGGGAGCCGCTTCTGCCGGAGACGGGGGTGCTGGCGGGCGTGCACACGGGCGGAAAGCGGGGTTTTGCCGGCGTACGTTTATAAAATGCGATGATTTTGCGCGGTGCGGGAATCGGAACGGGGAAGGGCTGCCGCGAATCCGGGCGCCGCGGGGGGCGGAATGTATACAAATCGGCGGGATTCGTTCAAAAAGTGAAAATTTCACTTATTTTTCACTGTAAAGTGTTACGTTTCGCGATAAATGTGTTTATAATTAAAGCAGATCCGAAAAGCGGGCGGGCGGAGTCTGCGGCGTTTTCGGACGGACGAAACGTACGGAGGGCGAAAAAATGAAGATACTTATTGTGGACGACGAGGAAATGATCCGCGGAGTGCTGCGCGAATACGTGGAATTCGAAGGGAACGAAGCGGACGAGGCGGCGGACGGCATGGAGGCGGTGAAAAAATGCCGCGAAAACGATTACGACCTGATTCTGATGGACGTGATGATGCCGAAGCTGGACGGTTTTTCCGCGGTGAAAGAAATCCGCAAGGATAAGGACGTGCCCGTGATTATGCTTTCCGCGCGCGGCGAGGAATACGACAAGCTGTTTGCGTTTGAAATCGGCGTGGACGATTACGTAACGAAGCCGTTTTCGCCCAAAGAGGTGATGGCGCGGATTCACGCCGTTACGAAGCGCAAGGCGGCGAAGAAGAAAGAGGACGAAAACCGCGTGCTGAAATTCGAAGGGCTGGAAATCGACATGGCGGGCAGAAACGTGTACGTGGACGGCGAAAAAGCGGTGCTCACCCCGAAAGAATACGAGCTTTTGTTTTATTTCGTGCGCAATCAGGGGTTGGCTCTGACGCGGGAAAAGCTGCTGTACGACGTGTGGGGATTCGATTTTTACGGAGACGACCGCACGGTGGATACGCACGTGAAAATGCTGCGCGGGAATTTAAAAGAATACAGAAAGTTTATCGTAACGCTCCGCGGACTCGGATATAAATTCGAAGTGCCGGCGGAACAGTAAAGCGTTCCGAAAAAAGGAAAAACGCCGCGGGAGATACGCGCGGCGGACGGGAAGCGAAAGATGCCGGAAAAGAGAAAGGCGGGAACGCCGCGAAAGCCTAAAAAGGGCAAGGAAAAAAGAAGTATTTATTTCGTGCTGTGGGCGGTGTTCACGGCTTTTTCCTTATTGATCGTTCTGCTTTTCGGCGTATCGCAGAGCGTGGCACTGAAACAATCGTACGAAAACGCGGCGATGAAAGAAACGTTTACGGCGGGCAGCGGGGTGAAAGCGGATTACGAGCGGCTGGCGGACAGGTTCGGCGCGGCGAGCGACCCCAGCGATTTTTTCCGCGCCGTTTCTTCGGAACGCAACGTTTGCGCGGCGCTGCTTGACGAGAACGGGGAAGTGATTTATCCCGTTTCCGGCGGCGACGTTATCAGCGACGGGGCGAAAGCCGCGGCGAAAGATCTGATACAGAAGCTGAAAAACGGCGGGGCGCAGGGCGGAAGCGTTTTCGAACTGGGCAAGACGGACGCGGAAGGCGTATACGTGGGCGTAACGAACGACGGGTATCTGCTGGTGAGCCGCAGGCTGGATATCAACAGCGCGATGATGCGGCAGCTGAACGGCAGAACGGTGCTGATCGCGGTGTTTGTGCTGGTGCTTTCGTTTGTGATTTCGGCGACGGTTTCGGGATTCCTCGTGCGACCTCTGGCGGAGATGACGGAAAAGGCGAAGCAGCTGGCGGCGGGGGATTTCTCGGTGGACTTCCGCGGACAATCTTCGTACGGGGCGGAAACGGACGCGCTGGCGGAAACGCTGAATTTCGCGCGCGACGAAATTTCCAAAGCCGATTCGATGCAGAAAGAACTGATTGCCAACGTTTCGCACGATTTCAAAACGCCGCTGACGATGATTAAGGCGTACGCTTCGATGATACAGGAAATTTCGGGCGGCGACCCCGTGAAGCGCGAAAAGCACGCGCAGGTGATTATCGACGAAGCCGACCGGCTGACGGAGCTGGTAACGGACGTTCTGGACCTTTCGAAAATCTCTTCGGGCGTGAACGAAATTAAAAAAGAGACGTTCGATTTATCGGCGTTCACGGCGCAGGTGCTGGAAAAATTCGGGTATCTTGCGGAAACGCAGGGGTATGTGTTCGAAACGCATATCGAACGCGGATTATACACCGAGGCGGACCGCGTGAAAATCGGGCAGGTGATTTATAATCTTGTGGGCAACGCCGTGAATTATACGGGCGCGGACAAGCGGGTGATCGTGGCTTTGCGGCGGGAAGAAAACGAGATTATGTTTTCGGTGAAAGATACGGGCGCGGGCGTGAAAAAGGAAGAACTGCGCGATATATGGAACCGGTATTACCGTTCGAAAGAGGCGCATAAACGCCCCGTGAAGGGCTCCGGGCTGGGGCTTTCGATTGTGAAAACGGTGCTGGAAAAGCACAATTTCCGTTACGGCGTGAATTCGGAAGCGGGAAAAGGCTGCGAATTTTACGTGTTGTTTCCGCTGCTGTGATTGAAAAATTTACGGCAGCCGGAACGGATCCGGAAACGGCGGAACGGAGGGCGGAAGAAACTTTTTAACCGTGCTTTTTCCGTCGCGGCGGAAAATTAACGGCGGTGCGGACAGCCGAATTTAAGAGACGACGGGAAAATCCGTTACGAAACGGGTGAAACCCGTTGATTTTTTTTGCGTTTTTTGTTATACTTATTGCACAGCGTTATTTATGCGGAGAAATTTATGGCGACAGGTATGTTCACCGACAAGGTGAAAATTACAATCAAGGCGGGCGACGGCGGCGACGGAATGAACTCGTTCAAAGCCTTTAAAGGCAAACCCGCGTGCGGACCGGACGGCGGCGACGGCGGTAAGGGCGGCGATATCTATTTTGTGGGAGACAAGGACATGACCGACCTTTTTTCGTTCCGTTTCAAATCGAAATTCGAGGCGGGCAACGGCGAACGCGGCGGCACGAACCGTTGCAGCGGCAAGGGCGGCGCGGACGTGGAAATCGCGGTGCCGCTCGGTACGCTGGTGAAAGACGGAGAGACGGGGAAAATCGTTTGCGACGTGTTTTCGGACGGCGAAAAAATTCTTGTGGCGCGCGGCGGCAACGGCGGCAAAGGCAACGTACGGTTTACCACGGCGCGGCGGCACGCGCCCAACTTCGCGCAGAAAGGCGAGCGCGCCTTTCCGCATACCGTGATTCTGGAAATGAAAGTGATAGCGGACGTAGGGCTTGTGGGCTTCCCGAATGTGGGAAAGAGCACGCTGCTTTCGAAAATTTCGGCGGCGAAACCGAAGATTGCAAACTATCATTTCACCACGCTTTCTCCCAATCTCGGCGTGGTGCGTTATTACGACGATACGTTTGTGGCGGCGGATATTCCGGGACTTATCGAGGGCGCAGCGAAGGGCGCGGGGCTGGGACACGACTTTTTAAAGCATATCGAACGCACGCGGATGCTGTGCCACGTGGTGGATATTTCCGGCTGCGAGGGGCGCGACCCGATAGAAGATTTCAAACAGATTAACGCGGAGCTGAAAGAATACAGCGAGAAGCTGGCGGGACTGCCGCAGGTGGTTGCTTGCAACAAGTGCGACGTGGCGGGAGCGAAGGAAAACCTGACGGCGTTTAAGAAAAAATTCGGCAGGAAATATAAAATTTTTCCGATTACGGCGGTATCGGGCGAGGGAACGGAAGCTTTGATTTCGGGAATTTTCGAAATTTTGAAAACGCTGCCGCCCGTACAGCCCGTGCCTGTGGAAGAAAAGTTCGAATACGCTTCCGGCGGCGAGCTGACCTACGAAATCGTACGCGACGAGAACGGCGCGTTTGTGGTGATCGGCGGGCTGATCGATATGCTTTGCCGAAACGTGGTGCTGAACAATCCCGATTCCATGCAGTATTTTCAGAAAGTGCTTCGGCTTCGCGGCGTGATTTCCGCTTTGAAAGAGGCGGGCTGCAAAGAGGGAGATACCGTGTCGATAGGGGACGTCGAATTTGACTTTGTGGAATAAATACGCATTCGTATAATAGCGCAGCCGGCGGCTTCATCTGCGTGCGTCCTTGCTCATTTACCATGAGTAAAATCGCGGCGGTCGTACTCGATAAATCTCGCAATCTGCACCATTCTTCGAATGCTTGGTTTTAAGCCGCGTTTTTTGAATAAGGAAAAACATTATGATTACAAGAGAAACAATTACAAGTAAACAAAGAAGCAAAATGAAGTCGATGGCGTCCACTATTTCGCCGATTGCGCAGATAGGCAAGGGCGGAATTACCGACAATCTTTTAAAGACGCTTTCCGACGCGCTGGAAGCGCGCGAGCTGATTAAGGTGAACGTGCTGGAAACGGCGGACGACGACGCGGTGAATCTTGCCGAAAACGTAGCCGACCTTCTGGGGGCGATTCCCGTGGCGGTGATTGGCAGAAAGGCGATTTTCTATCGGCGTTCTTCGCGCGACGGGTTTGTGCACCTTGAATTTTAAACGGCGTTTTGCGTTTAATTTTTCGGAAATCGCATTATAAATATAATGAAATTTTTATGCGTTGCCGAAAAGTTCGGCAAAAAGGCGGAGAAGAAATGTCGGAAGAAATGAAAAAAGAAGAAAATAAATCGTGCGGCGGCTGCGAAAAACAATGCGGCGGTGCGGGCACGGAAGAAGTCGTTTGCGAAAACGCGCAGAATACGGAAACGGCGGAAAACGAAAAGAATACGTGCTGCGGCAAAAAGCAGGCGGACGGAACATGCGAAAAACACGAGGAGTGCGCGGACGCGGAGATGAAGAACGAAAAAGGCGAGAAATGCGAAAAGAAGAAGAAACTTTTCGCCGAAATCGACGAGCTGAAAAAAGAGGCGGAAGAAAACAAGCGTAAATGGTACGCCGTTACAGCCGAATACGAAAATTATCGCAGACGTACGGAAAAACAGTCGGCTACGCGCTATGCGGAAGGCAGAAACGACGTGGTATCTGCGCTGTTCCCCGTGGGAGACAATCTGGAACGCGCCCTGTCTTCGTGCAAGGACGAGCAGACGAAAAAGGGCTTGGAAATGGTGCTGAAAAGCTTTGAAAAGGTGCTGGCGGACGAGGGCATCGAAGCGATCGATCCGACGGGCAAAGCGTTTTCCGCCGACGAAGCGGAAGCGATTATGGCTGTGCCCGCGGAAAACGGCGAAGAGAGCGGCACCGTGAAGCAGGTGTACCTGAAGGGGTATAAGAAAGGCGATAAAGTGCTGCGTTACGCGCAGGTTATCGTGGTTTCCTGACGCGTTTGTATCATAGCGCGGCTTGTGCAAAGATTTTAAAAAGGCTGTAAAAATCAACAAAAAAGTTAGACTGTAAATTTATCCGCAAAAGATAGATTTACAGTTTTTTCAATTTTTAATGCCGAATGATCTCTATCGTCATGACCTCTCTCGGCGCTTCGCGCCACTCTCCCCGAAGGGGAAAGCAAGGGAAAGGAGATTCGCCACTCTACTTGCTGCGCTTGCCTGACGGCAACGCAACAAGGATTCCCGAAGGGGAAAGCAAGTATTAGTGTTTTGCGCCACTCTACTTGCCGAAATTGCCTTAAAACGGCAATTCGACAAGGGTTCCCGCTACCGTAGGTTTTTTCGCGTTTTTCTCTTCTAAGAGAAAAACGCGAAAAAGGGGAAAGCAGGAAAAACAGAGAATAAAGCCCTCTCCGAACAGTCCGTTGCAAGGCGGACGATGCCCGCAAGGCAAGTTAGTTCAATTTCAAACGTCAAGGCAACAGTCCGTTACGAAGCGGGTGAAACCCGTGCCCGGAAACGCATACGACGTTTTTTGCAAGTCGATTTTTCGCGGTTGCCGTCGGATTTTCATGTATGCGGGCAGGGGCACTTGCGCCAAGCCGCATAAAAGCCGGAAAACGCCGTTTTTTCGATAAAATAAAAACCCCGCCGCGATTTCCGGAAAATCGTTGCGGGGGAATTTTTATGCGGGAGGGGCGTTACAGTGAAAATTCGTCGAACGGTTTGCCCGTAGCCAGATCTATCCAGACGAAGCGCCCGCCTTGCAGCAGTACGAACGAGTGCGGCGAATTTTCTTTGGGCAGCGATACCGAGCCGCAGTTCAGATAATACGCTCCGTTTTCCAGCCGTTTATGGCAAGGCACGTGAAAATGCCCGTTGAACAGCACGTCGCCCGCGTTCAGAAGGGGCGGTTTTTCCGCCGAATACAAATGCCCGTGCGTTAAAAACAAATCCGAAAACTTTTCGCCGTTTTCATCGCCGTAAGCATAAGGAAACAGCGCGTAATTGGCAAGGCAGGGGAAGGGCAGCACCATCTGATCCACTTCCGCTTCGCAATTGCCGCGCACGCAGACGATTTTGTCTTTCACGGCGGAAAGCAGTTTTACCACCTTTTTCGTATCGTATTCTTCGGGCAGATCGTTGCGCGGACCGTGATAGAGCAAATCTCCCAGAAGCAGCAGCTTGTCCGCCCCCGCTTTTTCGGCGGCGGCAAGAAATTTTTCGCACCATTTCGCCGAACCGTGAATATCGGAAGCAATCGCATAAATTTTATCAGACATAATTTTGTACCTTATATTTAAAAAATAAATTTGAAGATGTTAAATTCCTCGTTCAGAACCGACGTGTCGCCCGCGGAAAAGCGTTCGAGCGCGGCGGGCAACGCCTCTTCGGAGGACTGATTGAACGTAAATTCGGAATAATTCACCGCTTTGTTCAAAAGCACGTTGATGGCACCCGAAACGTAATCGCGGTTATTGGAAACGCATTGCACGGATACGTCGTTTTTCATGGCGTTTTCGAGGTTTACGGCAAGGCTTTTTTCCGTTCGGGAACAAAATACCGCCGTGGCGCCGCGGCGCGTGAGCGAAAACACGCGCGAAGGCTCGCTTTTGTTGGAAAACGCGAAGTACACCGCCGCGTCCGCCAGCATGCCGCCCGTGATGCGGAGAAGATTTTTTTTCAGCGTATCGTCGTACGGGAACGTGTAGTAAATGCCGCATTTTTTGGCGAGTGCAAGCCGTTCGGGGTTGTTATCCGCAAGAACGGGCACCACTCTGTGCCAGATTAAAATCTGACACAACACGTTGGCGTATAATCCGCCGCCGACGACGAGCACGTGCTGCCCGACGTCCGCGCCCGTTTCGTCCACGATTTTTTCCGCGGTAGCCACGGCGTCGATTAAAAACGCCGCGTCGTCGGAAACGGAAGGGGGCAGAACGTAGGCTTCCTGTGCGGAAACATAGGCGAAATCGCGGTAGTAGCCGTCGCGGGTTTCGCCCGCGATATCGATTCCGCTTTCCGTTTCGTCGTTTTCCACGCAGTCGGCAAGATAAACGCGGTCGCCCTTATTGAAATAGGCGTCGGCGCCCGTTTCCACCACCTGCCCCACGGCGTATCTGCCGGGAACGACGGGGTATTTTACTTTTTGCGCGCCCGAATACACAGCCGCGTCGGCTTCGGATAAAAGCGCGCGGGTGATTTTCACTTTGGCGTAGCCTTCGGCGGGGGGAGGAGTTTCCCGATCCGCGCGGGTTAAGTTTTTAGGGGAAAGTAATTGCCAGATTTTCATAAGAATACCTTGATTTGCACGGCGAAAAAGCGCCTGCATATTGATAGTATAGCTTATTCGGGCGAAATTTGCAACTATTTTTCGTAAATTCGTGCAAAAACAGTTGACGAAGAGAAGAAAAAACGCTATAATTGAAAAGCATCTGATACAGGAAAGCACTTTTGAGCGAGGTGAGAGATTATGAAATCCGATATTCATCCTAAATATCACGAAGTAACGGTTGTCTGCGCCTGCGGTGCCACATTCAAGACGGGAACCACGAAAGAGGGAGACGTTCTTAAAGTGGATATTTGCAGCAGTTGCCACCCCTTCTTTACGGGCAAGCAGAAACTGGTTGATACCGGCGGACGTATCGATAAATTCAAGAAAAGATACGGTATGTAAGGAAAAAGAAGAAACGGGCTTTAAGGTGCTACTCATCTTAAAGCCCTTTTTTCCGTTGCTTTGTTTTCCGGAAAGCGCGGCGCGCCCGGAAACCAAAGCGGGAGGCAGCCTGAACAGGCGCAAATCGATTAAAAATAAGGAAATTTTCGGGAATTGAAAAAACATACGAAAAAGACAAACCGCACGTATATCGGCGGGCAGGCGGTGCTGGAAGGCGTGATGATGCGCGGAAAAACTTCCATGGCTACCGCCGTGCGCGATCCGCGCGGCAAAATTCAGGTGGAAAGCGAGCGGCTGGTTCCGCCCGAAAAGCGCAACAAATTTCTGCGTCTGCCGCTGGTGCGCGGCGTGGTTGCGTTTATCTCTTCTTTAATCGTGGGCAATAAAGTGCTGCTGCGCAGCGCCGCCGTTGCCGAAGAAGAGGACGAAACGCCTTCGAAAGCCGAAAAATGGCTGGCGGAAAAGCACAAGATAGATTTAAGCGGCATTTTCAATTTTATTTCCGTGCTTCTCGGCATTGTGCTTGCCGTGGGGCTGTTTGTGGCGCTGCCGCAATGGGTAACGGGGCTGACGAATTTAAGCCGCACGGAACACGGCGGAATTCTGTTCAACCTTGTGGAAGGCGGCGTGCGCATCGGTATTTTTATTCTGTATCTGGCGCTGATTTCGCTGGTGCCGTCGCTCAAGCGCGTATTTATGTGCCACGGGGCGGAACACAAGACGATTACGGCGTACGAACAAGGGCTGGAACTCAATGTGGAAAACGTGCGCGGCTGTTCGCGCGTGCACGACAGATGCGGCACCACCTTTTTGTTTCTGGTGATGCTGGTGAGCATTCTGGTGTTTTCGCTGGCGAATTCGCTGGTGGGCGGCTGGCTGTACGTGGGCAACAAAAAAATAGACGCGGTGCTGCGTTTTTGTTTCAAGCTGCTGCTGTTGCCGCTGGTGGCGGGCGTTTCTTACGAAATTCTGCGCGCGCTTTCGAAAACGGACGGGAAAATCATGACGATTTTCAAGGCGCCGGGGTTGCTGTTGCAATTTTTGACGACGCGCGAGCCGGAGGACGGCATGATCGAATGCGCCATCGAGGCGTTCCGGCGCGTACTGCTGATGGATTCCGACGAGAGCGTGCCCGAAACTTCGTTTGCGGTGGCGGGGGAGATGAGCAAACTGCTTGCCGCCACGAAAAAGCGGTTTGCGCGCGCGAACATCGACGGCGAAGAGGCGGAATGGATTTTCGCGCTGACGCTGGGGATTCAAAAAAGCGCGGTGAGCAGCGAGGAAAGACTGCTGAAAAGCGAACAGGTGCGCGAAATTCTGGATATGGCGGACGAGCGCCTGACGGGCAGACCGCTGTGGTATATTGTGGGCAACACCGATTTTTACGGCTACGAACTGGCGGTGGACGAAAGAGTGCTGATTCCGCGCCCGGAGACGGAAGGACTTACTCGGCTGGCGCTTTCTTCGGCGGAGCCCGGCGACAAGGTGCTGGATTTGTGCACGGGCAGCGGCGCGATTGCGATTGCGCTGAAAAAAGAGAGCGACAAGAAAAACATGAAGCTGCAGGTTACGGCGTGCGACATTTCGGAAGGCGCGCTGGAAGTGGCGAAAAACAACGCCGCGAAATGCAAGGCGGAAGTGAAGTTCGTGCAGTCCGATTTGTTCTCGCGCCTGCGCGGGCGGTTCAATTTAATCGTTTCCAACCCGCCGTATATTCCGACGGACGTGATTCCCACGCTGGAAAGAGAGGTGAAAGACCACGAGCCGCATCTGGCGCTGGACGGAGGAAAGGACGGACTGGATTTTTACCGCAGAATCGCAAACGAAGCGGGAAAGTATATGGAAAAGGGCGGCTCGCTTCTGATGGAAGTGGGCATCGACGAGGCGCAAGCCGTTGTGAAGTTGTTTAAATACTGCGATTATTCGATGATTTTAAAGGACGATTTCGGCGTGGACAGATACGTGAAAATCGTATTTTAAGGCGGGAAGAACGGGAAAACGAGCGGAAATATGATAGATAAACTGGATAAAATCAAAGAAAGATTCGAATTTTTGAACGACGAACTTTCGAAAGCGGAAGTGTGTTCCGACGCGGAAAAATACGGAAAATATTCGAAGGAACGCGCCGAACTGGAAGAGACGGCGGAAACGTATGGAAAATACCTCGCCATGGAAAAGGAAATGAACGACGCGTTTTCTCTGGCGGAAGAGGAATCGGATAAGGAGATGAAAGATCTGCTGCTTTCCGAGGGGTACGAATGCAAGGAAAAACTTGCCGCGCTGAAAGAGGAACTGAAAATTCTGCTGCTGCCCAAAGACGAGAACGACGAGAAAAGCTGCGTTCTGGAAATCCGCGCGGGGGCGGGCGGCGAAGAAGCGGCGCTGTTTGCGGCGGTGCTTTGCCGTATGTACACGGGGGATTGCGCGCGCAAGCGCCTGAAAATGGAAGCGGGGGACGTTTCTTCCACGGAGCTGGGCGGCGTGAAAGAAGCCGTGTATCAGGTTTCCGGCAAGGGCGCGTACAAGCTGTTGAAATACGAAAGCGGCGTGCACAGAGTGCAGCGCGTGCCCGAAACGGAAACGCAGGGGCGGATTCACACTTCCACCGCCACGGTGGCGGTGTTGCCCGAAGCGGAGGACGTGGAGGTGGAAATCAACGATAAGGACGTGCGCATCGATATTTTCCATTCCGGCGGCGCAGGCGGGCAGAACGTGAACAAGGTGGCGAGCGCGGTGCGGCTGACGCACTTCCCCACGGGCATTGTGGTAACGTGTCAGGACGAGCGTTCGCAGCTGAAAAACAAGGAGCGCGCGTTTCAGGTGCTGCGTTCGAGGTTGTACGATTTGTACCGCGGCAAGGCGGGCAGAGAACGCGAGGAAAGCCGGCGATCGCTGGTGGGCTCCGGCGACAGAAGCGAACGTATCCGCACGTACAATTATCCGCAATCGCGCATCACCGATCACCGGATAGGGTTCAGCGTGTACGATATGGAAAAATTTCTGGCGGGTGATCTCGACGAGATGGTGCAGGCGCTTGCCATTGCCGACAGAGAGCTGCTGCTCGCTTCGGAAAATTAAACCGGGCGAAAGCGGTTTTTTGCGATAGCGCCGCGGCGGAAAAAGGGTTGCAGGACGGAGCTGCGGAAGAAAAAACGGGCTTCGGACAGCGGAAAGAAGAAATTTGTCTGACGAAAATCGACTTATAAAAGTCGATTTTTTGATTTTTTCGGAAAAAAGTTGCGAAAGTTACAAAAAATTTTCACAGAAAGCCTTGAAATTAACGGGAAAATCTGTTAAAATATATATACCTCGGAAAAACGTTGCCGCTCCGGCGCGGCGCGAAAGACGCGGAACGCGGCGGGCGACGGAACGCGGGGAAAGAGAACTAATTTTTTTCAGGGAGGATTTTGCACAATGATTAAAGTAATTTACGGCGCGAAAGGTACGGGCAAAACCAAGCAGATGATCGACGCGGCGAACGAGGCGGTGAAAACGGCGAAGGGACACCTTGTGTTTATTACCGATACGAAACGCGGCATGTACGATCTGGAACGCGAAGTGAGATTCATCGACGTAACCGATTTCGACGTGGCGGGCGAAGCGGCGCTGTGCGGCTTTATCAAGGGCGTGATTGCGGGCAATCACGATAACGAATACATCTACATCGACGGCGTGATGCGCATCGCCGGCAAAAAGGCTTCGGAACTCGGCGCGTTTTTCTATATGCTGGATAAGGCGGCGGAAGAGAATAATCTGACGGTTACCGTTTCGATTTCGGCGGCGAAGGAAGATTTGCCCGACTTTATTTCGAAGTATCTTTAAGCTTTCAGCGCAACGGCGCGTTTAACGGAGCGTTTTCGGCAAAACATGCTTTTGCACGTTTGTTTGCGCGCGGGCATTCGGCGCGCGGCGGGAAATAGGTATTGAAAGCGCGCGACGGAAAAGATTTTTATAGAACCTGCTGTTCGGACTTTCCTTCGGGAAAGTCCGGATACGGTTTTTCATTTCATTGATTTGAACGGCGGCGCGCGGCGCGGGGCGGTTCAAAAACTTTCGGAAGGTGTTTTTTATGCAATTTATCGGAACGAGGTCGGGGGAGAAGGTATCGGCGCCGGAAGCGGTGTATAACGGATTATCGGCGGGCGGCGGCTTGTACGTGCCCGAATCTTTTCCGCTTGTGGGAAAAGCCGAACGGGAAAAAATGGAGGATATGAGCTACGCGGAACGCGCGAAGTATATCCTTTCGCTGTATTTCGGCGAATTCGGCGACGAATTTTTAACGTCCGTTTCGGAAAGCGCGTTTAAGGGCTTCGAGGGAAAAGACGAAGTGCCGCTGGTGAAAATCGACGACGGGCGGTACGTGCTGGAACTTTTCCGCGGGCAGACGTGTTCCGTAAAAGACCTTTCCGTAAATATTTTCGCGCCACTTTTCAAAGAGGCGAAAAAACGGCTGAACAAGACGGAAAAAACGCTGATTCTGGCGGCGACGTCGGGCAATACGGGCGTTTCTCTGATTGATAATTTCAAGGACGACGAGGACGTTTACGTGGCGGCGTTTTACCCGGAAGAAGGGCTTTCCAAAATGCAGCGGCTCAACCTTACGGTGATGAGCGGCGAGCGGGTGTACGCGGCGGGCGTTTCCGATAATTTCGACGTGTGCCAGCATCTAGTGCACAGGATTCTCTGTTCGGAAAAATTCGGCGGAGAACTGAAAAAACGCGCGATTTACGCGGCGGGCGGAAATTCTTCGAACGTAGCGCGGCTGATTCCCGAAATCGTCTGGTATTTTTCGGCGTATGCCGACCTTTGTTCTTCCGGGCAGATCGAGGACGGCGAGGAAGTGGATTTCTCGGTGGCTTCCGGCAATCTGAACGCGGCGGTGGCGGGGTGGTATGCCAAAAAGATGGGGTTGCCCGTCCGCAAGCTGTTTGTGCCGTTCAACCGCAACAAAGCCGCGCTGGATTTGTTTACGAAGGGCGCGCTGAACGAGGATAAATCGTTCCGCCGCACGATGGCGAAAGGGCTGGACGTTGCCGTGCCGCTGAATGCGGAACGACTGGTGTTCGAGCTGAGCGGAAGAAACGCCGCAAGCACGGCGGAGAGGATGCGGCAGTTGGACGAAACGGGCGTTTTAAGCCTGACGGAAAGCGAGCGCGCGGCGCTTATAAAGGATTTTTATGCCGAATACGCTTCGGAGGACGAACTGCTGGAAACTTCGTATTCTATTTTCGAAGAATACGGCTACGTAACCGACGTGGAAACGGGCGTTGCGGCGGCGGTTACCGATAAATACCGCGCGGAGAACGAGGACGACGAGACGCCGCTGGTGCTGGCGGCTACCGTGAATCCGTTCAAATGTCCGCAGGACGTATTGTACTGTATTTCGGGCAACGACGTGAAAGACAGTTACAAGGGCGTGAAGCGGCTGAATCTTTTAACGGCGATGAAACCGCCGAAGTTCATTACGGAACTTCGGTATATCGAGCCGCGGTTCAAGGACGTACTTCCCTCGGAGGGCAAGCGGCTGACGGCGGCGTTGCTGGATTTCGTGGACGGAAATTTCGTGCCCGAAACGAAAAAGAAACGTTAATGTAAGAAAAGCGGCGCGGAGTCTGCGGCAGGAAGCGGACGTCCGCACCGTTTTTTATGTTGAAAACGGCTGATTTTATGCGCGGTTAGGAGTGAAAAACGCTTATCGATTTGTGAAAAACGTGATAAAATCGGTGTTTTTAGGTGTATTTATCGCTTTTATGTGCAAAAAAGGGTTTGCAAAGTTGCGTTTTTCGCATAAAAGTGGTACAATATTCTGTGAAAAACGGCGGCGGAGGCAAGCTTTTGCGCGCGGCGCGTTTTAAAGGACAAGGAAACGAAATGTTCGGTTACGTGCGGGCGGATACGCCGTATCTTTATATTAAGGACGAAACTTTGTACAAGGCGGCGTATTGCGGCGTGTGCAAAGGCATCGGGTTATCCTGCGGCATGCTTGCGAGGATGGGGCTTTCGTACGACGTTACGTTTTTTTCCGTTTTATTGCACAATATAAGCGGGGAGGACCTCGAAATAGAAGAATCGCGCTGCGTGGCGCATTGTCTGGGCAGAAAGCGCAAGATGGCGAAAGCGGACGAAATGACGAAAACGCTGGGCGCGCTGAACACGATTCTCGCTTATCTGAAATACGACGACGACGTGCAGGACGAGAAAAAAGGCAAAGGAAAGCGGCTCTGGTTTAAAAAGGGGTATCGCCGCGCGAAGCGCGATTATCCTGAACTGTTTAAAATTGTTACGGGGGATCTGAGCAGGCAGAAAGAAGCGGAAAAAGACGGCGGCACGGAAAGCGTGGATTTTGCGGCGGACGCCACCGCGCTGATGCTGGCGGACGTTTCCGATTATATTTTAAAAGACAAAGCCACCGCCTGTACGCGCAACCTGTTTTACGCTTTGGGCAAGTGGATTTATCTTACGGATGCGCTGGACGATTACGACAAGGACGTGAAAAGCGGCGCGTACAACGTATTTTACAGGGCGTTTAAAGAAAAGAACGGCAAGGAGCTTCTGGAAAAGCACGGAGACGACACGGACTATATTTTCAACAGTCTGTTTTACGACATACGCGAAAACGCGGCAGGCATCCGGTTTTATTTCAACCGCGATTTAACCGACAATGTGTTGCTTCGCGGGTTGCCGGCAAAGACGAAAGAGATAAAAAACAAACTGATTGCGGCGGCGGATAAAAAATGCAAAGGCTGCAAGAAGGCGAAACAAAACGTTTGAGAGAAAAAGGAAGGAAGAAAAACATGAACGAGTATTACCGTTTTTTCAATCTGGACGAAACGGCGACGGACGAAGAGATCGAAGCCAGATATAAGGAACTGAAAAAGAAGTACGAAGAGGACCGCTGGCTGGACGGCGAAGCGGGCAACGAGGGCGCGCAGAACCTGACGAAACTGGAAACGGCGTATGCCGAAATCAAGGCTTCGCGCGCGCAGAAAGAAACGGACGGTTCGAGCTCCGCGCTGGAAGAAGTGGCGAATCTGCTGCGCGAAAACAAGCTGAACGAGGCGCAGGCGAAACTGGATTCTTTCAACGAGAGAAACGCCGAGTGGCATTATCTGCAGTCGTGCATCTTCTATAAGAAAAACTGGTTTAACGACAGCAAAAAACAGCTGGAAATCGCCATGGAGCTGGATAAGGACAACAAGAAGTACCGCGAGGCGTACGGTAAGCTGAATGCGAAGAACGATTACGAAAAACGTTCCGCGAAAAACGAGACGGAAAGCGCGCCCGCGTACGACGAGGGGCAGCAGATGGGCGGAAACGCCTGCACGCAGTGCATTTCCTGCTGCTATACCTATCTTTGCGTGGATTGTTTGTTTTCGCTTTGCTGCGGGTGCAGATAAAGCGCGGAAAAAACGCGGTTGAAAATGAGAAAAAATTCGAAGGAAATCGCACTGTCGGCGGTGGCTTGCGCTCTCGGAACGCTGGGCTTAACCGTCGGCACGTTATATTCGCCGATGCTCTTCACGGGGTATCTGTTCGCGTGCCTTTGCATGATGCTGCCGTTATCGCGCGGCTACTTCAAGGGTGCGGCGCTTTGCTTTGCCGCGATTAACGTGCTTACGCTGCTTTTCAACGGATTTAATTTTTTCGATACGCTGCCGTTTACGATGTTTTTCGGGCTGCACCCTCTGGTGAACGAGTGGCAGGCGCGTCTGCATGAGGCGAAGGACGCGGCGAAAGCGAAAACCGCGGGAAACGCGGCTTGCGGCGGCGAGGAAAGCGGAGAAAACGGCGCGGAGGACGGAGATGACGCGGCGCGGACGGGGAAAACGCCGGACGACGGAACGGCAGAGAAACGACAAGACGACGGACAGGTCTGCGCTTCGCGAAAAAAAATGGAAGAGTTCGTTTTCGATTTTTCTCAGCCGATATTCACGGAGGCAACGCGGCGGAGCGGAAAGAACCGAACGAACAAAACGGGCGGTAAAAAACGGTTTGTCGCGGCGGACGTACCGTTTCTGCTTCTGAAAATCGTGTGGTTTGACGCGGCGATGTTTTTCGTATGGAAGATCGTGTTTTCGGCGCAGACGGCGATACCGTTTATCGACGAGCATATTTTTCTTGCGATCGCGTTGGGCGGAAGTGCGTTTTTCATCGTGTACGATCTGATTATGTTCCGCTTGCGCAGAAGCGTGAATTATCTGATAAAAAAATACGTCGGAAAAAAATGAAATACAACAAAAATCGCGTTCGCGCGCGCTATGGGTGGGCGAAATGATTGAAAAGAACGATATTTTAACGGGAAAAGTGCAGTCTTTCGGGAGCGACGGCGAGGGCGTCGTCTGTGCGGAAGGGTGCGTTTTTTTCGTGCCGTATGCGCTGCCGGGCGAAGAGATTTCGTTTAAGGTGCTGAAAATCAAGGGAAATACCGGCTACGGTAAAACAGAAAAGGTGATTGTCCCCGCGAAAGGGCGGGTACAGCCGAAGTGTCCCGTGTTTTATACGTGCGGCGGGTGTCAGTTGCAGCACGCGGACTATGAAACGCAGCGTGAATTCAAGCGGGAAAAAGTGAAAAACGCGCTGCGAAAAATCGGCGGGGTAGAGGCGGAAGTTTCGCCCGTTGTGGCGTGCGAAAGCGAATACGGATACCGCAACAAACTGCAGATTCCCGTGGGGGTGGACGCAAACGGGCATACGGCGCTCGGATTTTATGCGGAGCGCAGTCATCGGCTGGTGCCTGCGGAAAAATGTTATATTCATCCGGCATGGGCGGAAGAACTGATGGCGGCGTTCAGGGAATACATAGCCGTTTCGGGCGCGAAAGGGTATGACGAACGGACGAAAAAAGGGCTTTTGCGGCATCTGGTGGCGCGGGAGATTGACGGAAAATTGTTGATTACCGTGGTGGCGACGGCGAGAAAACTTCCGTGCGAGGCGTGGCTGACGGGAAGATTACAGAAGCTTTTTCCCGGCTGCGGCGTGTATGTGAACGTGAATACGGGCGATACCAACGTGATTTTCGGCGATAAATTTTATCTGTTGTGCGGCGCCGCGCGGCTGGAAGGGCGCACGGGCGGCATTGTATACGAAGCGGGCGCGGAAACGTTTGTGCAGGTGAATCCGGAAATACGCGAAAAATTGTACGAACGGGCGATGGAGGCGTGTTTTGCGGGCGGTGCGGAGACGGTGATAGACGCGTATTCGGGCGGCGGGTTGATGACGGCGATGGCGGCGAAGCGGTGCAGACGTGCGTACGGAGTGGAGCTGAATAAAGAAGCTTCGGCGTGCGCGGAGGCGCTGAAAGCGAAAAACGGGCTGCAAAATATGACGAATATCTGCGGCGACGCAGCTGCGGAAGTGCCTGCGATTATGGAGCGGGAACGGGCGTTATGGCAGAAAAATTCTGCGGAAGAAGCGGTTTCTTCGCAACGCGGGTACGAGGAAAAGGTGGCGCTGATACTTGATCCGCCGCGCGCCGGGGTGGCGAGAAGCGTGCTGCAGGCGATTTTAAAATCGGGCATCGAACGGTTTGTAATGATCAGTTGCAACCCCGCGACGCTGGCGCGGGATCTGGGGATTTTAACGGGAACGCTGCGCGAGGAAAACGGCGTTCTGGTGAAAGCTCCGGCGGGGGCGTTGAACGGCGGTTCGGCTGAG